>Ga0209573_1000096_pt1 | contig 242072 bp, 190 predicted proteins | sample TNRBio252014_DNA_FD_185870 | JGI IMG/M metagenome (GOLD analysis project Ga0209573, IMG submission 185870) | Wastewater treatment Type I Accumulibacter community from EBPR Bioreactor in Madison, WI, USA - TNR Reactor_6/25/2014_ DNA (SPAdes)... | ecosystem: Engineered > Bioreactor > EBPR >...
CATGGGCCCGCGATGATTGAGAACGCGCTTGCCTTCTCAATCGAACAGCGCGTTCATACGGGTGTCGCAGCCAACTACCCCGAGGAGCATGCCATGACCGCCAAGACCACCCTCCAGACCACCGTGACCGATACCAACGGTCGCAACCGCGGCATGATGAGCATCCAGATCGAGTTCAGCAAGGCGGCGCCGAGCATCATCATCCACGACGGCAAGACTTTCTGTGCCACCGGCAAAGCGGGCGTCAACACGAAAACAGGCAGCGCGGTGGTCGAAGCAGCAAGCGACGACGACCGGGCGCGCATCGGGATTGCACGCGATGCAACGTCCATTTGGGAAGACTGAAAGCGTTGCCAAAATGATTGAGAAAGCACTTGGCTTGTGTTCGTGGTAGAGCAATCATGTCTCTGTCATCAACGCAAACGGGAGAAACACCATGACCACCGCCAACACCATCGCCAACCCGATCCCCGCCACCGAGAACGAAGCCTGGGGCTTCTACGGCGGCATGCAGGACAATGCCGAAGTCGCATGGCTTTTGGCCATGACCGCAATCTCCAACGCTACCGGCGAGCCGCTCGAATCGGTCAGGCTCTTCCTCGACAGCCGCCACGGACGACACTTTTCTGATGATGTCCGCAACCAGATGCTGGTCGGCAAGCACGTCGAGCAGGCGATTCACGCCGCCATCACGCAATGGATGGGCTGGACGATCAACCGCCGGACCAGCAAAGACTCCGGCATCCCGCAAGGCTTGCCGTACCTGACGGGGTTTGTGATTCACTGCGCGATCTCCGAGGAAGCACTCTCGGCCTGACCCAACACCGCATCAAACTCAACGCCATCCGACTCCCGGGTGGCGTTCTTGCCGGTGTAGTCCTGCCAGCGGCGAACGATGGTATCGACGTACTTGGGGTCCAGTTCCATCAACCGCGCGGACCGTCCCGACTTCTCGGCGGCGATCAACGTGGTACCGGAGCCGCCGAAGCAATCGAGCACCGTATCGCCCGGGTGGCTCGAATTGCGAATCGCGCGCTCGACGAGTTCCACGGGCTTCATCGTCGGATGGAGATCGTTCTTGACGGGCTTCTTGATCTGCCACACGTCGCCCTGGTCACGGTCGCCGCACCAGTGGCGCTTGCCGCCCTCGGGCCAACCGTAGAGCATCGGCTCGTACTGGCGCTGATAGTCGGCGCGGCCCAGCGTGAAGGTGTTCTTCGCCCAGATGATGAAGGTCGACCAGTGGCCACCGGCGGCGCGGAACGCTGACTGCAGCACGTCGAGCTCGCTGGAGGACATCGCGATGTAGACCGCGCCATTGCAGCGCGCCAGCGCCGGGGTGAGGGCCGCCACCAGGAAATCGTGGAACCCGTCACCCAGGTTGTCGTTGATGATCGCGCGATTCTTGCCGCGCACTTTGTCCTTCGCGCTGTTGGCGTAGTTCACGTTGTACGGCGGGTCTTGCCAGAGCATCGACACGTGATCGGTGCCGAGAAGCGCCGGGTAGCTGCCTTCTTGCGTGGCGTCCCCGCACAGCAGCCGGTGCTTGCCGAGCACCCACACATCACCCAACCGCGACACCGGCGTTTCCGGCACGTCCGGCACGGCGTCGTCTTCGGTGTTCCCCGCCGCAGTCGTCTCCTCGCCGGTCATGATTTCCAGCAACTGGTCGGCATCGAAGCCGGTCATTGTCAGATCGAAGTCGTCGAGCTTCAGCTCATCGAGTTCGAGGCGCAGCAGATCCTCGTCCCACTCGGCCCAGGTCGCCGAGCGGTTGGCCAGCAGACGAAAGGCCTTGATCTGCGTCGGCGTCAGGTCGTCGGCGAGGATCACCGGCACCGTGTCGAGCCCGAGCTTGCGCGCCGCCTTCAGGCGCAGGTGACCATCGACCAGGCGCCCATCGGACTGGGCGACACAGGGGATCCGAAAGCCGAACTCCTGGATGGCGGCGGCCATCTGGTCGACGGCATGATCGTTCTTGCGAGGATTGCGCGCGTACTCGATCAGGCGGTCGATCGGCCACTGCTCAACGGTCAGCATCGTCGCTCCCCAGGCGCTCGTCGGCGACTTCGACAAAGGTCTGGCCGGTGGCTGCGAGTGTCACCGGCACGCCAGCAAAATTCTGCTGGAAGCGCTTGATGGCCACATCGACGTACTCGGGGGCAATCTCGACCGAGCGGGCGATGCGGCCGGTACGCTGTGCCGCGAGCATCGTCGTTCCTGAACCGCAGAAGGGTTCGAACACGAGGTCGCCGGTGTCGGAGTAGGCCTCGAGGATGAACTCCGGAAGGGCGATGGGGAAGACGGCGGGGTGGTCGATCCCCTCGCCGATCGATCCGCGCTGGCGAGTCGCGGTGACGACCGAGTCCGGAATGCGGAAGTCCTGTGTCACCTTGCCGGCGTGATTCCAGCCGGTGCGCTCGCCTTCCCGGGTGCGCAGCCCGCCGCTGCTGCTGCCGTCGGCCTGCAGATGCTTGTCCTGACCCGCGAACTTGCACGGTACGATCTTGTTCGGCTTCCGCGCCTCGCGATTGAAGTGGAAGAGGAACTCGTGGCGCGGTGCGAGTCGGCCGGCCCAATCGCCAGGAACGGTCACGCCCTGGTCCCACACGTACCAGCCGAAGAAGCGCCAACCCTGGCGCGGCATCCAGGTGAGCCATTCGTCCCAGTAGCGCACCACGGTGCCTTCGCGATGGACCAGGCCGAGGTTGACCAGCATCTGTGCCGCGCTGGCCATCACGGTCATCGCCAGGGCGAAGACGCCCTGCATCAAGCGATCCCAGTCGGCGATGCCACCGGTTGTGTAGGCGCGCTGGTTGGCGTATGGCGGGCTGGTGAACAGCAGGTTGGCTTGCTCGCAGGGCATAAGCGTGGTGATCACGCCGGCGTCCGCGGCGTCACCGCAGATCAAGCGATGCTGACCCAGAGCCCACACGTCGCCAAGGCGCGAGACTGGCTTGGGGGGCACCTCGGGTACGTCGTCGGCGGCATCGGTCTGGTTGCCATCGCCCGGCTGCTCCGCGTCGGTGTGACTGTCCGCCAGCAAGGCCTCGATCTCATCGGCGTCGAAACCTGTCAACGACAGATCAAAGTCGGCCAGCTTCAGGTCTTCGAGTTCCAGTGCCAGCAGGGCGTCGTCCCAGCCGGCATCCAGCGCCATGCGGTTGTCCGAGATGAGATAGGCGCGCTTCTGGGTCGGCGTGAGGTGGGCCAGTTCGATGACCGGTACATCGTCCAGGTTCAGCTTGCGCGCCGCGGCGAGTCGGCCGTGACCGGCGACGATGCCGTTGTCGCCATCGACCAGGATTGGGTTGGTCCACCCGTACTCGACGATGCTGGCGGCGATCTTGGCCACTTGCTCGGCGGTGTGGGTACGCGGATTCCGGGCGCAGGGAATCAGCGTCTCGACCTTGCGGTACTCGACGTTGAGCATGGTGTTCGGGAGTTCCAGGAGGGTGCGGCGCTGAAAGCAAAAACCCGCCACCGGGGCGGGTCAAGTCGAGCCAGAATGCAAAAACGCCTGCGGCGAGGAGGATCGGCAGGCGCTTTTGTTTGAGGCTGACGAAATGCTAGGCCTTCGATGTTCACCGGTCAAGGGGTTTGCTCCCGGCCTCACGCAAATACCCGTAATGCATAGCAAGCATGGCGAGCGCCGCGACCAGGATCCCGCGCGCCTCGGGCTGTGACAGCGGCCGACCGTTCCAGCCTTGTTGCGCCGACCACTCCTTGATGCTCTGCCCGAGCCCGGCGACATGCCACACTGCCGAGCCACCCGGACTGGCGATACCGCCCACGGCGTCGAGCGCCTGGCCGATACGCTTGCGGGCAAAGGCGGTGCGCTCGGTCATGCTGTCGCACCATTGTCCACCGCGAATGCGGTCGAGCGCCAGCGCGCGCGGTCCGTCCAGTTGAGCCCGCGCGAACGTGGCCGAGAATTCCTGCCCGGCGTCGTGCATCGGTGGCGTGATGGTGCCGTTCTTCAGCATCAGCCTGAGCGAATCGATGGTACGGAAGTGCTCGTTGCCCTGGTGCTCACCGGACGCCTCGCGCACCCACTCGACCTGACGACTGCCGGCCAGGGGGCGCACCGGACCGTACGGAGTGGGTTTCGTCTTGGCGCTCATCGCGAGTTCTCCCCACGGCGATCGGAAGCCTTCTGCCGGCGTCCGTAGAGCCGGCTGCCGATCGCCTCGAGGAGCGTGCGCTCCCAACGGTCGGTGACCGATTCGAGCGACACCGCGATGACGCCCTGCTTGTGCCAAGCGGCGGCACGCATCGCCCGCAGCTCGTCTTCGGTCGCTGGCGCCACCGGCACCAGGCGCCCGAGGGTGCAGGTCAGTCGGCTCATCGTGCACCCCCTTTCAGCACCCATTGCAGAAGCGCCAGCGCATCCGCTTCGTTGTCGTCGGCGGGATAAAAACCCTTGGCGCGCATCGCCGCGATCACCTCGTCCTTGCCGGCATTGCCGCGTCCGGTCGCGTGCTTCTTGATCGTGCCGACCGGCACGCCCTGGTAGGGCACCTGGTGGAGCTCGCACCACGCCGTGAGCTGGCCGAGGAAGGCGCCGTAGGTGTGGGCCGCCGCCGTGCCTCGGTGCGCGCGCACTTCCTCGAACACGACGGCGGTCAGCGGACCGGCCTTGGCCTGCAATTCGTCAAGCCACGCGGCGAAGCGCAGCAGCGGCATGCCGCCGCCCTCGAAGCGGCCCGCTTTGAAGGTCTCGGTACCCGAGGTGATGGGACCGCGTGGATAGGCCAGCGCCCAGCCGGTGTGCTGGCCGAGATCGAGCGCGAGTACAGCGCCGGGCAGGGTCACTGCGGCGCGAGGGCTGGCCGCTGGCGGGGGTGTTGAATGGTGAGACATGGTGCAGTTCCTCCAAGAGGCTAAGGCGGCCTGGAGGAGCGGCACGCGACCGGGTCAGGGTCTTCGGCGCTCCCTCATGCCCGATCGGGATCGGGTACGGGTCAGAGCAAAAATGGGGCTACGGCAATAACGTCAATACTTCAATCTTTCAATGGAGTGCTCGTGGCGAGAGAGATAGATATATCAATATTTAATTCTTTCAATATATCCTGTTTTCTCTCTCCCTCTCTTCGGGTCTCGCGCGCGAGGCGATGTGGATGTGTGTACGCAGGGCATGTGAAGTTTGAAATAATAAAAATTGAAGTTAATCACTGTCACCATCTAACGCATTGTTTGTAAGCGCTTTTATTACTTGCGTTGGACGTCGGGTTCCTTGAATCATGGCGACCTCGATGAACTGTGCGTCCAGCAGCGTTTGCAGCACGCTGTCGCGCTGACGGCCATCCATGAACTGCGTACGACGCGTAAACTCGCTCCTAGTCATCCCCTCGGTCCCCGACCCTTGAAGTATCAGGAGCGCGCGCTTGTGATTCGACTCGATGACGTTCTCCGAAACCCGCATCGACGCTTCACGAATGGTCTGATTGGCGCAATGCCGTGCGATGAGAATGCCCCACTCTGCGTCCTCTTTCTGGATCTGCGGATCCACCGCATCGCGCGATACGGCACGGATGAGAGCGAGCTTGGTGGCGTTTTCCTCGATGCGCGCCAGGATCGACGCGAAACCGCTGCCGGACGAGGCGCGCAGGTCATCCAGGAGGTCGCGGTCAAGCGCCTTGAATCCTGCCTTTGCCTTGTCACTCATGGGCACCAAGCGGGGTGTCGGCGACACCTGATCCACGCCACCGATATCGCTGAGGTTGCCCGACAGCTTGCCCCCGCCCTGATGGATCAGCAGCAGGCGATCAATCAACCCCTGGGGCGGATCGATGACGCCGAAGTCCTTGTTGCTATCCGGGAAGTCCTCCTCCGTCTGAAGGATCAGGAACCGCGCCAGCGAACCATCAGCGACGTTGGCTGCCTGCAGCGCTTGCCAGAAGTGCACCGGCGTCGTCGTGCCGTAGACACACACACAGGGTTGATGAATCGCCCGATGCGCGGCATCTGCCTGGCTCTGTGCATATTCGATTCCGAAATAGGTGGTACCCGACGTCGTATAGAGCTCGGTGAGCAGATCCAGGATCTCGCAGACATAGCGCGGTGAGCGCTTGCGGTCGACAGCCGCCGACAGGAACATGCCGAATTCATCGAGTTGAAACAGCGGCGAAGGCTGCCGAGACAACGCATTGAGCAGCCCCGAACCAGAGGCGATCTTGTTGCCACCGAGGTACTGCAGCAGCCCGGCTCGGCGAAGAAGCTCGTTGATCACCAGCCGGCTGTTGTTCTTGCCAGCGCCACTCTCGGCAACCCCAACGACGTAGAGGTTCGAACGGATGTTGCTCGCCGTGCGGTACTTACGCCCCATCAGCGCGCCGACGGCGGCCAAGGACGCTCCCAGTGCAAGCACGGGCTGTGAACGCTTCGCGCTGCGGTCCATCAGCTCCATCATGTCGGCAATGACGCCCCCGACCTGATTCCAACCAAATGGCATCAATGTCGCCTGGGGCATCTTTGTCCCGACCTTCTTGTAGGGTGCCGTCACGGGACCGAGCATCGCTTTGGTGCTGTTAAGCATTTCGAGAAACTCCTTCGCCGGATGATGACCGTTCACGATCAGCGCGCCGTTGAGTTGCAGCGTCGGAGCCGGGTCCCAACCTACCTCGAGCGCCAGTCTGTAGAGCGTGCCGGCACCAATGCGGGTCGGCTTCATGCCACGCCATGCCTTGTCCGTTGTCTCGGGAACATTCTTCACTGCGCGTCCCGACCAGGCCTCGAACAGTGGCCAGCCATCGTCGCCCAACGCACCCTTAATCGCCAGGCCGATCCGCACCCAACTGTCGTAGTCGAGGTCATCGTTCGCGATGAAGCGCAACGCCTCGGTGACCGCCTCAAGTGTGCCGCGCTGTTCCCCAGCCCCGCCAGCGGCTGTTTCAGCGCCTTGAAGATGCGGCAACCGCGCCGGCCGCAATTCTGGCGGCACCAGCGCGATCGCTGCCGTGGCAAAAGCGTGCGCCTGCGCCTCGGTGACCGTCGGCAGCTCCCCGATCCCGATCTCGGCCAGCGTCTCCAGTGGCCAGTCGTAAGGCTGACCGGTCTCCGGATGAATACCGTAGGCGATGAACTGCTGGCCCAGGCCGAGGACCTCGATTGGCGGCAGCTTGAACCCCTTGAACGGCTGGTCGGCGCGATAGACCAGGAGGCGCTTGGGGGCCCGGCCAATGCGCAACGCCGGCGTGTCGCCCAGCATCTCGCGGGCCAGGACCTCGATACGCTTGGCCAACTTCGGATCGCTCAACACATCGATATCGATGCCGATCACCCGCCCGGCAGCGACGCCGATGCCGGCATCCGGCCAGTCGCCCCAGACGTCGATCTCGTGGTCGGTGGTGTCGCGCGTGCAATGGCGACTCCAGGCCGGATAGTCGCGCCACGTACCGCGGCGAAACACGCCCGGCTTCTTGGTGCCCGGCTGGATCGGCAGGATCGGAAATCCGGCGTCGACGAGTTTGGCGCCCAACTGCGCCATGAAACTGGAAGCGGTCATTACCTCCTCCTCAAAACGGCGGGTCTTGGTTATAGGCTTCCCGCAGGTGATCCTGGAAAGCAGTGACAACGACGTCGATCAGCGTCGACCATTCGTGCGCCGACCACTGGGCCAGATTGGTGCGGCCGAGCGATTCGACGTACTCGCCGCCTACGGCGCTGGCCTGACGCAGTGCGGCTTCTTCATGTTTATTGGGGTCGATCATTCCTTTGAGCCTCCCGATGATGTCCAGACACCGCATGGAACAGGCCCACAGATCGGGGCCGCTCTGGCGGGTCAGACGTGGTGAGTAACCAAAACCACGGTAGTCGCGGCGGCACACGTCGCAGAGCATCAGAAGCGCGCCGCGACGACTTCGGTGTAGCGCCCGCTCGGGCGTACCGCGATCTCGGCTGGTTGCCGCAAAGCCGGGGCGTGTTGGAGCGCTTCGTCGACGCTTTTCGGTAAGGCCGTACCCGGTGCGCGCGCGGCCCACCAGGTCGCTGCTTTCTGGCGGGGGTAGCCGGTATGCTCGACGCAGATCCACTCGTGATGGGCCGACAGGCCGCACCAGTACTCGACGCGCAGCGAGGGCGGCTTGCCGGCCTTCTCGTGGCGTGCGTAGCAGACCTGGCTCACCGCCACCCACTCGGGCTTGACCAGGCTTGAGAGCACCTCGAGCGTACTGGCCCGGGCCTCGATCATTGGCGCGGGCAGGGGAAAGGCGTGCCCGCACTCAGGGCACTCGCGCGCCGCCGCATGAACGCTGCTGGCGCAGTCCGGGCACACCTTGATCGGCGCGTCGCCGTCGCCCTCGCTGGGACGTTTCGGCTTGATCGCATCGATCGGTCCGTGACGGGCGATGTTGCCGGCGAAGTCCAGGACCAGGCAGTCGCTCTTGCCCGGCGCCAGCCGACAGCCGCGACCGACGATCTGCACGTACAGCCCCGCCGACTTCGTCGGTCGCAGCATCGCGATCAGTTCGACGCCAGGGGCATTGAAACCGGTGGTGAGCACGTTGGCGTTGGTCAGGCAGCGGATCTTGCCGCCCTTGAAGGCCTCGATCAGCCGATCGCGCTCGGCGCTGGACGTCTCGCCGAGGATGGTCTCGCACCCGATGCCCTGCGCGCGGATCGCGTCACGCACATGTCGCGCGTGCTCGACGCCGGCGCAGAAGACTAACCACGAGCGGCGATCCTGACCGTAGGCGACGATCTCGGCCACGGCACTTTGGGTAATCGCCTCCCGGTCGACCGCGGCGTTCAACTCGCGCGCAATAAACTCGCCGCCACGGGTGCCCACGCCGCCGACATCGAGCTGCGTCGCCATGCGCTTGGACACCAGCGGCGACAGATAGCCCTGGTCGATCAGGTCGCGCACCGAGACCTCGTAGGCGATGTCGGTGAAGATCGCGCCATCGCCCTCGTGGAGCCGTCCGGAGTCCAGGCGGTACGGGGTGGCCGTGAAACCGATCACCTTGAGCAGCGGATTGAGGCGCGTCAAACCGTCGAGGAAGCGCCGGTACAGGGTGTTCGATGAGCGCGGAATCAGGTGCGCTTCGTCGATTAACACCAAGTCGCACTGCTGCACGTCATAGACGCGCTTGTGGATCGACTGGATGCCGGCAAACAGGATGCGCGCCCTGATGTCTCGCTGCTTGAGTCCCGCCGAGTAGATGCCGGCCGGCGCCTGCGGCCAGAGCCGGATCAGTTCGCGGTAGTTCTGCTCGATCAGCTCGCGGACGTGCGTCACGACGAGAATGCGCTGGTCCGCAAACGCTTTCAGCACGCCTTCGATGAAGCGGGCCATCACCAGGGACTTGCCGCCAGCGGTCGGGATGATGACCAGGGGATTTCCGGTCTCCCCCTCAAAATACTGGTAGATGCCATCGATGGCTGCCTGTTGGTACGGACGCACGGTCAAGGTCATAGCGAATGCTCCGCGTACTTGTGGCGGCCGCTGTCGCGCCAGATTCCGCCACCGGGAAGTTGATAGCTGACCCAGTCCGTTCCGGCGTCGATCTGCTCGCACGGCACCAGGTCGGGGAGGTAGAGATGCTGGTCGCAGCCGGCGCGCTGGTCGGCCTCGGACAAGGCCCGCTGGTGGCGTTCGCACCACCAGCCCCCCTCGACGGGTGTCGAAGAGAGGCAGGTGCGGCAGTTCACAGCGGCGGCGGCTTGACCCCGGCAGACCTCGGCATGGGCGCACATTCGGCACTCGTACCACGCCGGATCCTCGCTGACCCGGTCGAGCGGCCGCGCGGCGAAGAGGATGCGAGCGGCTTTTGCCAGCAGCCGATCGGCGTACGCGGTATCGACCTTGACCCGCTCGACGTAGAGGTCGTCCGTGTCCTTGTTCACCGCCAGGTACATTGCTCGGGTCATGCCGGTCAGGCGCATGTAGATCTGCATCTGCGCGAAGTGCTGCGGTTTGCTGTCCCGGACGCGCTTGGCCAAGAGATCGGCGAAGCTCTTGCGCGAATGGGTCTTGAACTCCACGACGTGCCAGGTCTTGGGCGCTTCGATCAGGTTCAGTGCAACGGCGTCGAGCGACCCACCGAAATGGCCGCCGTGCGCCTCGACCCGCCACTGGCGCCCGGTTTCGGGATCGACGTCGAGCACGGTGGCGCCGGTGCGCCGCAGGTTGCGCACGAGGCGGGTCTCCTCCAGCTGCCCGGTCTCGAAGAGGCGCAGCAGGCGGCCCGGATGCTGCGCGACGGTGGTCCAGCGAAAGTCGTACCACAGCGACCGCTCGCAGGGCTTGCCGATCAGCGAGGCGCCCAGGTGGACTCGGAAGCCCTGGCGAGCGTCTGCCTCGTAGGCGGCGAAGATCGCTTCGCGGGTCGGACTGACGACGATCGGCAAGTCAGCCATGACCGACCTCCCGGCCTTGCCGCTCCCGGGCGACCGCCAAGGCCGACTGCCACGCGTCATCCGGGAGGTGCTCGCGCAGCACGTCGATCAGCGTGTCCTTGAATCGGTCGCGCGGGAAGTCGCCTGACAGCGCGGCCAGATGCGCCGACACCCGAGCAAGCTCCTGCTGCTTGAAACGCAGCGCCGTCTTCGCCCGGTGGAACCACTGGGCATCGAGCGCGCCGCGCCGGGCCTGACGGGCGATGTCCGCCGTGGCGATCTGGGTCTTGATCGAGGCGATCTCGTCCTGCAGCTCGACCAGGCGCTCGCGACACGTTTGTGCGGTGGCCGGCAGTGGTGCAGAAAGGGGGGCGTGCTTGCTCATCGTCTCAACCCTGACGTTTCCATGGCAGCGTGGCGTTGGCTGCCGGGGTGGCTGGACGCGCCAAGCCAGCCGGGGCTGCGGGAGGCGACGTGGGCTGCGCATCGGTGCCCGACAGGTAGCGGATCGAGTTGCTTTCGCCGTACTGCCCCTTCGGCGGGCGCACCTTGACGTCGATCTGGACCGGGATCAGGTGCAGTTGTTCGCTGTTGCTGACCTGCATCTTGCCGGCCGCCCGGCAAAGCGCCGACAGGCTGCGCTGCGCCATCAGCACGGCGTCGGGGTTGGCATTGACGAGGTTCAGGCGGTCGAACAGCTTGCGCCCGGTGTACTGCCCTTCGAGTACATCGAGTTCGAGAAGCAGGTATTGCCCCATGCCGTCCTTGGTTGGGCGCATTTCGCTGGCGACGAGCTGGACCCGATACTTGCCGGGCGGAAAGACTTCGAAGGGGGTGGAGGGTTCGACGGTCGAGGCGTCGAAGGTGTGTCCGAATGAAGCCATGGTGTTTCTCCTTTGCGGTCAAAAATGAGAATTCAGTGGTTGCTGAGAGCGGTCTTCAAACTGTCCGGCATCGCCTGCGCGAAGGCCGACCAGTCGAGCGGCAAGCTGTCGGGCAGGCCGTAGCGGTTTTTGGCCAGGAAGGCGGGACGTTCGGCGGTATGGATGACGCGCTCGCCGGAACCGAGGGCGCGATTCACCTTCTTGTTGAAGCCGACGTCGGCCTTGACAGTGCTGATCCGGTAGTTCGCGAAAAGCACGATGTCGGCGTGCTCCTGCAGCAAGGCCGCCGCGCGGGTGTGCAGCTTGATCACGTAGCGGTCGTAGGGGTCATGCTCCGGGCTGTCGAAGCGCTTGATGTCGGTGTGGGCGATCTGCACGATGGTCATGCCACGTTCGTCGCGCAGGGCATTCAGACCGTCGAGGTACTGTCGCCAGAACTCCATGGTGGCGAGGTAGCCCTTTCCATAGCCGGGAGCCTCCAGATCCTTCCAGCCGTATTCCTTGCAGGTCTTCGCCCAGATCAGCGGTTCCAGCCAGTCGGCGCTGTCGACCACCGCCGTCTTGAAATCGTGCTCCTCGTTGTAGAGGCTGACCAAGATGTCGATCACGTCTTCGAAGGAGCGTGCGATCGGGAAGTGGCTGGCCTCGATCGTGCCGAGACCGTCCTCGGTCTGGATAAATACCGGATGGTTGGCGTTGGCGGCGAACGTGGTCTTGCCGACGCCGGCGACGCCGTGAATCAGGATGCGGGGCGGCTTCGGCGCGCTGGCGCGCGTGAGTTGGGAAAGCGAAATGGCCATGTAGATGCGCTCCTTTGGGTGGTCAGTGGCGATTCGGTGTTGGCGCTCAGTGCGCCGGGGTGAGCAGTTGTTTGCGGGCCTGCGAGGCGTCCGGGGTCATCCGTGCGCGCTCCGCGATGTAGCGAAAGACGAAGGGCTCGACGCGCTGGCTCACCAGATGCACCAGGCCTAGTTCGCAGGCGTGCCAGGCACGTTTGGCCACGGAATGGATGCGCTGGCGCTCCCTGGATGGATAGGAGCTACTGGCCTCCGACCGGTCCAGCAGCAGCAGGCCCTGGTGGTACTGGATACGTTCACCGGGTACCGAACTGGCGATCCAGTCACACAGGGCGGCTTCGGTGAGCGGCTTGGCGGGTATGTGTGGCGGACGTTCGAGATTGACCGTCAGGGGGCTCGGCTCGCTTTGGGACAGCACAGAGGTGGGATCGAAGGCGTTCATGAAATCTCCGTCAGTTGGCAGCAGCAGAAAAGCTGCGGCGTCTGATTGTTCTTACCGGCGATGCCGGGTTTTTTCTCAGGGCGGTCTACGCGGCGGCCTTGATGCCGAACATGCGCAGATGCATCTGGAGGTCGGCCACGCGGCGGTAGAATGTCGGCTTGGAGAGCCCTGAAGCCTTGCAGGCCATGGGCATGTCCTGATGCTCGGTCAGCAACCCCAAAAGCACGCGTTGCTCGGCGTCCATCAGAGAGACGGCGTAGTCGAGATCCCGGGCCACGTGAATTTCGTCGTAGCCCCTGGGGGGCTCACCCCACCGCGGCACCACTCTGTTCGCGTCGGCCAACACGTCGAGGCAATCGGAGTCGCACTCGTTCGCGGCGTCCTCCCCGGACGATCTGAAAAGCATGTGCTGGCGGTCGTGCACGATCGCGCTGGTCAGTTCTCCTGCGCGGTGCTGAGAAACCAGTCCGGTGAACGTTCCGGGTTGACCGCGGGATGCGTCGTAGCGGGACTCGCGCTCAAGCAGTTCAAGCAGGATGTCGTGCTCGACGTCCTGGCGTTCCTCTGCCGACAAGCCAATCTTGTGGGCCACACGCCAGGCATTAGCGCCAGCGGCTCGGGTCGCTGCGTTGAAGTAGCTCTTGGGGGAGTGGAGAGTCTGCATCGTTGTCCTTTTTTTTGCGTTTCGCCAGCCGTCAATCCTGTCGATTAAGAGATGCCACCCGGGGGTGTCACACACCGCAACTGGTGTAAGACGAACGATAGGGTCGGGATTTACTGACGCGCCAACGGCAGATTTACTGAAGACTTACTGAACAACGGCGAGCAAAAAAAAACCGCCCGGAGGCGGTTGGTTTGGGTCAGTCTCGGCGCAATCGATATCGTGCTGCGCAGATCCTTTCGATCCAATCCTCTCGACAGGCTTTTCCGGAAAAGGCGTCATCAATGCCTCGGGAGTCCGAGTTGGCATACCTCTTGATGTCGGCCCAGCTAAACCCGCCGTGATCGGACTCCCGCATCTTCCACAGCCACGCAACGATGTCGCGCTGCACGCCCTTGAAGACCTTGCTACGTCCGCGGATGATCAGCTCGCCTGATCTGTAATCGAAGCTGAACAACGGATCACTCCGGTCAGGCGAAATCCCGGAAACGATTTTGTCGAGGTAGGATCGGATCAGCGTTGCGCTGGTCGATTCGGTCGAAAAGGCGTCGATCAGGCCGACCGCGAAGTGGCGTCCCGGAAAGACGATATGTGGGCTCGGCGCCTTCCCGGAGTACAGCATTAGTCCTCCCTCGGTATCCGAGCGTCCTTGCAAGGTGCTGACGATCGCGTCGAGGTGACGAGTCAAGTTGCGCGCAAAGAATACTGGCAGTCGGGCACCCCCAAGGTTCGCGTTGCCAAGGAACCAGAAGCGGTCTGACATGAGCGGTGCTTCGATGTGTCGGGCGAACTCGTCACCGATCTCCAACTGCTCGGCGATGGTCACGCATAGCCGCTGCGGTTTGAGCCGGTAGAGTTCGACTTCGTACAGCGGGACCGACAGCTCTCGGCCTGACTCGGGACAGAGGTATCGCGCAATGCCACGCCCCTGGTCGACTTCCACTTCGACGGATTCTTGACCATCGATAACGTCGATCATGATTTCGGAAGCGTGAGTTTCAAACGCAAGGATACCGAAATTCACCATCTCTCTGACGAGCTCCCGCTGGCGCAGCAGGTCGCGATGCAACACCAGATGGTCGTGCCGTTCCAGCAATTGGAGGAACAGTTCCGCGGCGCGTCGCGAGACTGTCGAGCAGGTCTCAGAAGACATTCACGATCTGCCAGTGACGCAGCAGCCTGTCGCGCAATTCTCGCTCTTCACCACTCATGTTGCCGTTGGAACAACCATTGGGCGTAGTGATCAGGACAGAAAGCCCATGCGCTCGGCGTTCCACTTGCTTCGGGATACCGATCACGATTCTGACCTGCTTCACCTCGTACGGCGTCAGGTCAGAAATATTGAAATCGTCCTGCGCGACAGCCCAGATAGAACGCGGTTCGTTACGATGCAATCGGATGTCCAGGGCGTTGTAGGCCGCTTTCTTGGTGCTGTTGTCGCCACCGCCAACCTCATGCCGGCGCTCGACCTTGATCTGGGTTACCCGGATCGCACCGATGTTCTCGCCGTTGGCGGGGAACGCGCGTGGTTTCTTGAAGGACTCGAGATCGTAGTCCTCGAGTGGAATGGTCTCGCTCGTGAACTCGTGCATCATGATCGTGTCGGCGAAGGCGCGTGCGATATCCCGACGCATCCCGATACTCGGCGCATAGACTTCGATCGCCCCCGAGGCCGGCTCGTAGGTCAGCCGGATCTTGTTACAAGGCACGAAATACCCTGTCTCGACTTGGCCGTTCCGGACGGTCTCGAAGCTGTTTGCCTCAGTATTCACGGCAGCCGAGAATTGGTAAAGCGTCACCTGCTCGGTCTCTTCCTCACCGTCATCGCTCTGGACAGAATAGCCACTTCGGGTGAAGTCGGAGATGGCGATCTCGTTCGGCTCAACATTCATCAGCCCTGCTATTTTCGAAGCAAATTGCTGCTTGCTCGCATCAGTCACAGTCAAAGCCAGATCTCTTGGGCCTGAGAATGCGCTGTAGGTCTTCGGGCTAAGCCGGTGCTCGATCGCGTACCGGGCTTCTTCCGCGTAAACGAAGGCATCGTTTTTTTCCAGGTAGAGCCAGAGCATGCGCGCCATGCCATCGGGAAGATCCTCCTTGCCAGGGAATTCCAGGCCCTTGCCGAGGGAACGCACTGCCTCGTGGCCGCTCTGCTTGGCCATCAGATAGATACGCTCTGCCCGATCTTCCAGCTTTTTCCGAGTCTGGCCGATCACCGCGCCCATCGCCGCGACAATCGATTCGCGCACCTTATCAATCGGCTGTGACCAGTCGATGGATTTTGAAGTCTGTTGATCACATCGCGCAACGTACCGCTCCAGCAGCGGCAGGTTCTCCTTTCTCGTTTTCCGAACGAGTCGGGAGAAGTTCTCCATGTCTTTCATGTTGTGGTAGCTCCTTGAACACAAAGAGGGGCCTTGCCCCTACGGGAGTCGATGTGTTCCTACCACAGCGGCAGTTGCTCCCTGCAGGTGGCCGCGTCAAATGACCCTGGCCGTGGGGAGTTCAGTGATTCGAGTGGTGTAGCACCGCGACTTGTTACTTGTTATTTGTCCGCATTCTTTTTCTTGCCGCTGATCGCTGCCTTCCCACGCACATCCGGAGGTCTGGTCGGCCCAACGCGCGGTTGATGTTCGTCGCGTGGATGTGTTTCTCCGAGGGAGTCATTTGGTCAGGTTGTCGAACAGCGTTGGCTCTTGCCGGTCGGCCGGCGTCAACGCTGCAAGCATAAACCCTCGCAAGGGTGTGGGGAAACTGGCATGTAGTATCGTCTTGAGAAAAGTTGAAGCCGGGCCGGCACGAGCGTGGCAAGGCGCCGGACCCAGACAATGGAATTACGAGAAGTTGCGGTTTCGTGAACGGATCTGGTGAGGGCTTCGGTCTTCGAACGTACCCAGATGATCGGGTCGGCGCCAGGCTCGGTTAGGCGCCTGAGAAAATCGGCCATCGAATCGGTAAGAACATGGAAGCCATTTATGCAAGGGTGTCCATGTCCAAGTCCCTTTCGATTCCACCTCGTGTGGCATGCCGACCAGCCGGCACCCCGGTGACTCCCCTGCGCGCCGTCGCCATGATTTTGGCGCACGGCGTTCTCCGCCTGCATGAGCGTCAAAAAGCCCTTGATAGCCGCACCGAACAGCGCGTTCATGACTCTGTTCTGAACCCCAAGGGAGACATTTCATGACTGACGTACTGGCCCGGGTGGTGGCCCTCAGAACCACCCCGATCCCCGAACTGAAGCAACTTTGGCGGGACCTGTTCGACACCGACCCGCCACCCTACAACCGCCGTTTCCTGGAAAACCGCCTGGCTTACCGCCTGCAGGAACTGGCCAATGGCGGATTGAAGACCAGCACCATCAAGCGTCTGGAAGTCCTGGGTGAGCAAGTCGATGGCGGCAAGGTGAAGATTCGCAGCCGCCGCGCTGACGACCGCCCGGTTGCCGGGACCAAGTTGATCCGAGAATGGCAGGGCACCCCCTACGAGGTCGTGGTGCAGCCTGACCACTTCGAGTTCCAGGGTCAGCGGTACCAGTCACTGTCGTCGATTGCCAAGGCGATCACCGGCACGATCTGGAATGGCTGGATGTTCTTCGGTCTGCGCGCCCGGAGGTCGGCATGACCCCCACCCGGAAACTGCGCTGCGCCATCTACACCCGGAAATCCACCGAGGAAGGTCTCGACCAGGCCTATAACTCGCTGGATGCTCAGCGCGATTCCTGCGAAGCCTTTATTGCCTCGCAGAAGTCCGAAGGCTGGGTGGCATTGTCCGACGCTTATAACGATGGCGGGTACTCCGGCGGCACCCTCAACCGGCCGGGGGTTCAGAGGTTACTCGACGATGTCCGCGAAGGTCTGGTCGATGTGATTGTCGTCTATAAGATTGATCGTCTTTCTCGATCGCTGGCCGATTTCGCGAAACTGGTCGAACTGTTCGACGCGCAGAAGGTGACCTTCGTCTCCGTGACCCAATCGTTCAACACCACCACCAGCATGGGGCGGCTCACGCTGAACATCCTGCTATCGTTTGCTCAGTTTGAACGGGAACTTGGCGGGGAACGAGTCAGAGACAAGATTGCTGCCAGCCGCGCCAAGGGAATTTGGATGGGCGGCATGCCGCCGCTGGGCTACGATGTGGTTGAACGCAAGTTGATACCCAACCCCGCCGAGGCAGCACTGGTCAGGCGGATTTTTGAGCGCTTCATTGCCCTCGGATCAATGACCACCTTGTGCCGGGAACTGCGGGCCGAGGGCGTGACCACGAAATCCTGGACGACCCTCAAAGACAAGACCCGCGTCGGGAAGCTCATCGACAAAGGCTACCTCTACAAGATGTTCAAGAATCCCGTCTTTGTCGGCGTCGCTGCCTACAAGGGCAAGCACTTCGCCGGGGAGCACGAAGCAATCCTGGATCGGGCAGTGTGGGATCAGGTGCAGGCAATGTTGGGTCGCGGAGATCAAGAACAACGCGCTCGCCAGAATCGTCCATCGCGGGCTCCTGCCCTTTTGAAGGGCCTGATCTTCGCCGACGATGGCTGGGCCATGACGCCGGGCGCCACCAACAAGGGCGACAAGGTCTATCGCTACTACGTGAATACCGCTTCGATGAAGATCGGCAAGGACGCCTGCTCGATATCTCGTGTTCCCGCGGGAGAAGTGGAAGCCGCCGTCATTGCCCAGGTACGCAAAGTACTGCAGGCCCCCGAGGTGATGTCGCAGGCCATTCGCGAGGTGGTGGCGCTCGATCCGGCAGCAGACGCGCAGCAGGTCATTCTGACCCTGCAGTCAATCGAGCCAGTGTGGGATGAACTGTTCCCCGCTGAGCAGGCGCGGATTGTTCAACTGCTGGTGGAGCGAGTGACGGTCAGCCCCACCGGCCTGCGCATTGACATGAAGGCGGCGGGGATCAGGGAACTGATCCAGTCGGTGATGCCCGCGAGAAAGGCTGCGTGATGACTGCTGATGTCATTTCTGTTGATCTGCCAATGACCTTCAAGAAGCGTGGTGGGCGCAAGGTGATCGTATTGCCGGATGGTACGCAGGGAAACCCGGCGCCGATGGCCACCATCGACAACACCATGATCAAGGCGATTGCGCGGGCATTTCGCTGGCAGAAGCTGCTGGAAAACGGCACCTACGGATGCCTGGACGAAATCGCCAAGGCAGAACGCATCGGGCCATCGTTCGTGAGTCGCGTGATCAGATTGGCGCTGCTGGCACCAGACATCGTGGAGGCGGTCCTGGCGGGAAGACAGCCGGCGCATCTGGCGTTGAAGGATCTGATGCTGCCGTTTCCGGTGGAGTGGTCGGGGCAGAGGGAGAGGTTTAGGATGGGAGGTGGGGGATGATCCTGCGTTGGCACCGGATCCAACTCAAGAGACGGAGTGATGCCAGACCGGCACCTGTTACAATCGCACGACTGCCGAAGCTAGGTGCCGTCGAACAAGGTTTTTGCCGATGGACCGGGCGCTGACGGCCTAGCAGCTAAACGCTGTTCCTAATACGTCGTAGGAGTGCCCGTGAGTGCCAACTGTCCCATTTGCGGATCGTCCGTCATTTCCTCTGAACCAAGCCCAGATGGAAGCGACCTCACGGAATATAGCTGCCCGAGATGTGGCGATTTCAAGCTCAGCGGTAGTCTGGTCTCGACACTCCCGCATCTGCACTCAACAGATCCGGACGCCCCAGCCAAGCTCAGCCATACGATTCGGCGCTCCCAAGAGAGAGATAGGCCAGTATTGCTCAATACGTACATGGCCGAGGCATCGTTGAAGCACCCGCTGCCGCGGCCGCGTGAACAGGCTGACCTCCTGGTTCGTTGGCTTGCCCAGAACGTACCCGGACCAGGCGAAACCGTATGGGTTGAGTTCAGCACTCACGGATCGATCATCGGAGCAAAGAGCAAAGCAGGATTCGGGCTCGTCCTTGATCACCTCTTTTCGGCTGGCCTGGTTACCGGCAATCAGCCGAAGGCTTTCCAAGGTGGTGACCAGGCGTACGCCACTCTGACTTTCGAAGGATGGGAGCACTACGAGCACTTGCGGCAAGGTGGCGCGGTCTATCGGAAGGCCTTCATGGCGATGAAGTTCGGAGACGAGAACCTAAGTATTGTGCTTGAGAAAGTCTTCAAGCCCAGCGCAAGACGCGCGGGGTTCGACTTGGTCAAACTGGATGACGTACCGAAGGCTGGGCTCATTGACGACCGTCTGCGCGTAGAGATTCAAGTCTCGGACTTTGTCGTTGCAGATCTCACCCATGACAATCTGGGTGCTTACTGGGAAGCAGGCTATGCCGAGGGGCTTGGGAAGCCTGTCATCTATACCTGCGAGAAGAGCAAGTTCGCGACCGCCAAGACCCACTTTGACACGAATCACCACCTGACCATATTGTGGGACTTCGCGGCACCCGAAGCCGCGGGCAACGAACTCGTGGCGACAATCCGCGCAACGCTTCCGCATTTGGCAAGCCTCGTCGACGGCAACGCCTAATCGGGTAGCGGGAGGTTTCTCTTCCCCCGGCCCCACACTGCCCGCCTTGCCGGTCCTTGTTGGACAGGTCAACGATCTGGCTCGCTTGATGATGGGACCTGAACCGGTACCCTGCGACTCTGGAGCCAGTTATTCACCGACGCTCGGCAACTGTCAGCTTTGCTCAATCAGAAAACTTGGGCGAGAACACCGATTGCTTGCAGGCTATAGTTACACTATCCGCAGACCGCTCACTAGGCCTCTAGCATCCCGACAAAAGGTGCAACGCGGTTTCCGATTCGCTCGCAAAAGAACCCAAGAAAAATGACGAAAACACTCAACCAAACCTGCACCCCCCGCGCCTCCGTTCTCGACGGCACTGCCGATTTCGTTGTTAACTTGGCGGACCTACCATCGCTCAGTGAGGCCGACGCAACGGAATTCCTTGATTCCAACGTCCTGACCTCTGGCATGGAGATACTCCTGTCGCAGGCGTTTGCCCGCCTGGCCGGCACGGGAAGTTCCAGCGGCATCTACAAACTGTCCGAATCGATGGGCGGCGGTAAGACGCAGAGCATGATCGTCGCCGGCATCTTGGCGCGATTTCCTCAACTCGCCAAACTCATGGCCTTCCGTGACCCGCTGGCCAATGCCAAGCCGGACGTGGTCGCCGCCTTTACCGGCCGCGCCACCGATAAAAAGGTCTGGGTTGCCATCGGCGATGCCCTTGGTGTCACCTTCGCCCCGGATCGCGCCCCGTCGGAAACTGAATGGCGCGACGCGCTCAAAGACCGTGCCGCGCTGATTTTGCTCGACGAACTGGCCTTCTACCTTGTCCATGCCGCCAGCCAGGGCAGCAAGGAAGACGGCACCCGCGCCGCCACGCTGGCCGGCATTGCATTGACCAATCTGTTCGGCGCCGTGCGCGATTACAAGGAATGCCGCCGCTGCGTCATCGTCATCGCCGACCTGCAAAAGGACTGGGAACAGGGCGCCGAAGAGTTGGCCCGCATCATGCGTTCAAACGACACGCTGGGCGGCACCATGCAGAGCGTAAACAACGAAATGTCCAAGGGCGCGCAGACCATTGCCCCTGTGGATAACAGCAAGGACGAGCTATACGCCATCTTGCGGCGCCGACTGTTCAAGACGCAGGATGCCAGCGCCAAGGATATCGAGGCTGTCGCCGACGCCTACGTGGCCGAACTGAAGAAGGCCAGCGCCATCATCGAGCGCCCGACCATGAAGGTGCGCGAGGAAATCCTTGTTTCCTACCCCTTCCACTTTTCCACCAAACACCTGATTGCTTCGTTCAACGACAACCCCGGCTTCCAGAAAACCCGTGATGTCATCCGGCTCGTGGCCACCATCGTGCGCAGCCTGTGGGGCAAGGGCGATGCCGAAGTCGCCAAGCACTACTTGCTGGCGTTGGACACCTCCGACCTCAACGACGCCAACGTCGCCAGCCGTTTTGTTGAAATCAAGAAGTCCCTTCAGGACGCGATGCAGACCGACATCGCCAACAGCGGCACCTCGCACGCCGAGACGCTGGATGCCGAAACTGACGGGCTGGCCAGCTTGTGCGCTAAATGGATACTGTCCGCATCCCTGTCCGAGATCCATCCGCGCGGTCTTACCGATGCTGAATTGGCGGAATACCTGCTGGCGCCGGGGCGCACCATCCTCGGCCTTCAGGATGCCCTGAAAAAGCTCTACGACACCTGCTGGTACATCGAGCAGACCAAATCCGGGCGCTACCTATTCAACCGCCACAAGAACCTCAACGCGCAGGTCAACAGCTATACCAAGGTCTGCACCAATGAAGACCGTGACACCAAGATCGAGGCCAAGCTGGCAGAAATGTTCGAGCCAAAAGACAAGCGCTGCTATCAAAAGCTCGCGGTGCTGCCCGGTCTCGATCAACTTCAGCTTGAGCGAGAAAAGTCCACGCTGGTCATCCTCAAGCCCGATACCGATTTCCAGAAGTTTTTCGCCGGGCAGAAATTCAAGAACCGCGTCGCCTTCCTCACGGCGGTCGATCAAACCGGCATCTTCAACGTCAACAAGAAAGCGCAGCGCCTCTGGGCCATCAGCCAGGTGGTCAAGGACCTCACGCCCGACGACAGCCAGTACAAGAAAGCCAAGGACACCGAGGCCGAGTATCAGACGGAGTTGTTCCTGGCCATCAAGGCCGTGTTCAACAAGTTCCACTACCCGCTGATCGATGAAGAACAGGAAACCGCGCTGATTGGCGCGCCGCTGCTGGATGGCTATGTTGACCAGAAAACCGGCCACCATGTGAAATACCGCAATGAAGACGCCTCCAAAGGTGAATTCGTGGTCGAAGCCACCCTGCGTGAGGCCAACAAATTTCAGGTCTTCAATCCGGGGTCTGGCGACGACAAGCTCAAGGTCTATCAACCCCTGCGCAATCGCGTCGAATCTTTCCTCTTTCCGCCGACCGGCCGCACCACCTGGGATCAAATCAAGGACGGTGCCGCCAGTCGTGGCCATGTCCTGTGGACCGAACCCGGCACGCTGGAGCGCATGCGCGAAGTGCTGATTACCTCCGGCGCCTGGCGCGAGGATGCCGGGCAGATTCAGAAGCCGCCCTTCGACGAGATCACCGGTGTCAGCATCGAGTACGCCCGCGACAAAGATTCTGGCGTCATCACCACCACCGACATAAACTTGGTGCACGCCGACAAGCTATTTGTGCGCGAGGACGCCGCCGAATACCGCGTTCATCCAAGCGATCAAGCGTTGGTGTCTGGCGCCATGTTGATCGAGTTCAAGGCGGTGGACTCCAGCGGCAAGAACAAGGAAGGCAAACCCTACCGCATCGAAAACAGCATCGACCTCGCCCATGATTTTGTCCCGTCGCCCAATGCCGGGCATCAGGTCGTCAAGGTCAAGGTTGTGCCACCCGAGAGCACCCTGCTGTACTCGCTGGATGGCTCCAACCCCGCCAACAACGGCAAGCCCTATGCCAAACCCGGCATCGAAGCGCCGGAAGGCAGCACAGTGCGCCTGCACGCCGCCAAGGGGGGCGTGGTGCGCGACATTTCGATCACCGTGCCCAAACCCCAGAGCGGCGGTGGCGGTTCTGGCGGCACAGGCCCGGCCATCAACCCGGACATCCCCGCCAGCGTGAACGGCACGGCCTTCGCCCACCTGGTGACCCGTTCGGCCACCTACCACTTGTTGGGCAGTCTACCGGCCGATGCGCGCCTGCAAATGGTGCAGGTCAAGAGCACCGTCGCCGCCACCGACACCACCGTCACCATGACCTGGGACAGCAAAACCCAGCTCGCCCCGCAGGCCGTCATGGAAGCCTTCGAGTTTCTCGACAAGCAGGTTGAAGGCGGCGAATGGTCGCTGCGTTTCAAGCACCTTCACTTCGCCACCGGCAAGTCGCTGCTGCAATGGCAGGTTGATACCAGCAGCAAGATCGAGCTGTCGCAGGTGTCGCAATGAACGAGCCGCACGATGCCAACGTGAGCATCGGGGCCGAGTTGCACGACTTCGGCATCGTCGCCGAGCACGGCGACTGCTTCGAGTTTCTGATCGACGGCAGCGCCGGCGCCAGTTGCCTGCTGGTTTCCGTGGTGCAAACCGAGCGCGGGCCGCGTCGCACCGAACTGGCCGAAATTTCCGGCGCCACCTGGCGCAAGATCAGCGCCCGCGCCGTGCGCGAACTGGCGCAGGACATGAACGCCGACGAACTGGAGGGCAAGAAGGCCCCCAGCCTCAAGACCGGTACCAACCGTCTCAGCCCGCTGGTCGGCCGCGAATTGGCCCTGCTGCTGTGGGCCTTGCAAGAAGAAGGAGCGCCGGAACAAATCGAAGCCATCCTGCACGGCTGGCGCGAACTGGCGCGCGAAGAACGCTGGTGGCTCTACGCAAAAGCTGCTGCCCACGGCCAGCAAATCGGCTTCGGCTGGCGTCGTGCGCTATTCCACGCCCTGTCCGAATCCACCGAATCGCGTGCAGCCCCGCCGCCGGCTGAAAAAAAAAGCCCGAAGCGAACGAGTTCGCCGCGCTCCTCAGCCAGCACTCGCCTGAAGGCAACGCCGCCGCCCCCGGCAGCAATGCCGCCGCAAACCCCGCCCCGCCCCGCCGCAAGAAAAAGAAAGACAGCGGCAGTGGCAATGACCCTCAAATAGACCTCTTCTGACATGACCGCTGCCCAAGCCACCAAGACCTTCATCGAAGTCCAGTTCCCCATTGGCCCGCTGTCGCTGGAGAGCTACATCGAGCGCGACGCCAAGGGCGCGAAGGCGCTCTCCTCGCTGGGCAAGTGGTGGGGCTCCAAGCCGCTGGTGCTGACCCGCGCCATCATCCTCGGCACTGTGTTTCCGGCCTCGGAAGACCCCGAACGCTGGCCCGACGACCTCGCCATCTTCCTGCGCTGCATGACGTTCGATAACGCCGGCATGTGGAAGCGCAAAACCGAAGCCCTGCCTGCCAAGCTGTGCTACCCGATGGCAACGGCCTCCGAAAAGGCCGATTTGTTCCAGGATTCCGAGCGCTGGATTCGCGGCGCAGATCGTGAGCAAAAGTCGGCGCTGGAGAGACGGCGGTTTTATGCGCTGGACTATGTCGAGCAGCGTGAATACTGCTGCCGCGTCGAACAAATCGACGGCCCGCCGGAAGAATCTTGGGCGGAAATCAACGCCTATCTCGGCACCACGGCTCAAACGCTGCCGGAACTGATCGAGCAGCTTTCAATTCGTCGCTACGGCAAGCGCCTCAAGGTCGGAGACGCCTTTTCTGGCATGGGGTCAATCCCGTTTGAAGCGGCTGAGCTGGGTTGCGATGTGTATGCCTCCGACCTCAACCCGGTTGCCTGTCTGCTGACCTGGGGTGCACTCAATCTGGTGGGAGGCACGGACGAATTCCGCGCCACGGTCCATGCCGAGCAGAAGCGCATTTACGACGAGGTCGACGTCTGGATACTGGAAAAGGGCTTCGAGACCAGCGAGGAAGGTTGGCGTGCTGAAGCCTATCTTTACTGCATCGAAATGACCGTGCCGGAATGGGATGGTTGGACGATTCCGGTTTGCCCGAGTTGGGTTATTGCGCCCAAGGTCGAGACTTGGGTGGAATTAGTGCCGATCGAGTCCGAAAAGCGTTTTGGCTTCAAGGTTCGCAAGGGCGGTAAAGGTTATGCGCTCGCGGATGAGGGTACGAAGCAAAGCGGCGACATCGTATGCCCGCCGCCACTTTGGGAAATATTTAAGAAACAGGGGCGCCACCAGCAGATGCAACGCACCTTGCCCTACAACCAATTAATAGAAAATGCCGGGGGGCTGCGGCGCTGGGAAAGCGCCGACATCGTTCCGCGAGCCGGCGATGTATTACAAGAGCGTCTCTTCTGCATTCGCTGGCGTGAGCCCGACTGGACTGACGAGCGCGGTCGCGAACGGCGCGGTGAAATGGTTTACCGTGAGCCTCGTGCTCATGACCTAGATACTGAGCAGACCATTTTGGACACATTAAAGGAAGAATTTTCCGCCTGGCAAACAGTTGGATGGATACCTAGCTGGCGGATCGAACCTGGCCAAGAAACGACACGACTGACCCGAGAAAAAGGCTGGACCCATTGGCATCACCTCTATACGCCGCGACAGTTGTTGATGGCCGGCGAGTATTCCCGAAGAGTTGGCGGCTGCGAACCTTTAGTCCGAGCGGCCCTTGCACTGAACCTAGGCCGCCTCTCTGATACTAATGGTCGTTTATGCCGATGGAAAGTTTCACAGGGAGGTGGAATTGGTGGGTCAGTCACAGTGTTTTACAACATGGCGCTCAATACCTTTCCAAATTACACGGGCCGTGGTTTGACTGGTCTTGCTCCTCAACTTCAGCAAGAACATGGACGCTATATCTGCCAGAGCGAAAAGACAACTGCACTTGCCGACGCTCGTTTGGTTTCGGAAAACTGTCAAGTCTGGATAACAGATCCACCCTATGCAGATGCTGTGAACTACGAGGAGTTGTCCGAATACTTTCTGGCTTGGTACGTGCCGCATCTTAAGGCGGCATTTCCGAATTGGTATGCTGACTCTATGCGCAATCGCGCGGTGAAGGGAGACGATGCTCCTTTCCGTGTGGCAATGGCCGAGTGCTACCGCAATCTCACGCAGCACATGCCGGACGATGGCTTACAGGTGCTGATGTTCACGCACAAGTCCACCGACGTATGGGAGGACCTAGCGCTCATCATGTGGTCGGCAGGCTTGCAGGTGAAGCAGGTTTGGAGTGTGGCGACTGAAACGCCAGGGGTTGGGACGCGCACAGGTAACTACGTCCAAGCTACCTATAACATGGTGCTGCGCAAACGCACCGGGGACAAGTGCGGCTTTGTTGATTTCATCACGCCCCAAGTCAACAAGCGGGTCACGGAAGTCATCACCCGCATGCGCGAGAGTCAAATCGACGCGGGGTTGGCGCGCTGCGGCTACACCGACACCGACTACCTGCTGGCCGCCCAGGCCGCTGCTGCCGAAGTGGTGACGGGTTACGCTACCATCGACGGTGTCGATCTGGATGCCGAGCTGCGCACGCCGAACAATGAACGCGGCCGCTCTGCGCTGCGCACCTTGATGGAAAACGCCAAACGCACGGCCACCGATTTTCTGCTGCCACCGGCGATGGACCGCGCCATCAAGAAAGTCGGCGGTGGTGATGCCTACCAGTTCTGGCGGCAGTTCTGCGCCGAAGAGAAATTCCTGCTCAAGGGGCTGGAAGGTGAAGCGCAAGGCGTCTTCAAGCTGGGGGCGTTCCAGGACTTGGGGCGCGCCTATGGCTTGGTGGATTACGAAAGCTTGCTCGGCCCGACCCGCGCCAACGATACCCGCACCTCGCTGCCGGAAGAATTGCCCCGCCCGGAAGCCCTGCGCTTCGATGAGGTGCCCTCGTCGGACCGTAGCCTGTGGCGCTATTCGCCAACCCGCCACATTTACCACGCACTCAAGCTGCTGGCCGATGGCGCGGACGCGGAACGCGCCGTTAAACATCTGGTGGATAGCACCGACTTCTGGAACCTGCGCACGACCCGACTAGCGGCGATCCTCGGCTATTTGCAGGAAACCACGGCGCACCTGCCGCACTGGGCACCGTATCAGGAGGCGCTGACGCAACTGGCGATTGGCGTTGAGCATCATCGCGGTTAAGCGTTTCGTGCCCTGATGCTCAACCGTCACAGCTCACGCCGCGCCAGCCTCTACGAGACCTTCCTCAAGCCTCGCCTGGCAGGCGCGCAGCGCTACGACCGCATCGCCGGCTATTTTCAGAGCAGCTTGCTGGAACTGGCGAGTGAGTCGCTGGCCGACATTCCGCGCATTCGCATCGTCTGCAACACCGAGGTCAGCGCCGAGGATGTAAAAACGGTGCGCATGGCCACAGGCGCTCGTCGCAAGGAACTGGAGGAAGGTCTGCTACGTCTGGCGTGGAATGCCGGCCATTTTCCGCATCTGGTGGACGTGCATGGCATACCCGCCCAGACGCGCCTGAATGTGCTGCACGACCTGCTGATGGCCTCCGGCAAGGAGGGCCGTCTGTTCGAGATTCGTCTGGTGCCGGATTCCGAGTTCGGCTTTGTGCACGGCAAGGGCGGCATTGTCGAAGGCGACTGGGGCAAGACCTCGTTCATCGGCAGCGCCAACGATAGCGCCCGCGCCTGGACCAAGAATTACGAGCTGGTCTGGGAGGATGACACGCCCGAAAGCGTGGCATGGGTGCAAGAGGAATTCGACGCCCTGTGGGACAAGGGGTTTCCGCTTTCCGAATTCATCGTCAAACAGATCGGCCGCTTGTCGCAGCGCACCGTCATCGAGCATGTCGGCCCGTGGAAAGAGAAGCCTACGCCGGCGCCGTTGCTGGCGGAGGTGCCGACGGCGACGGAGCTTTTTGGCTTTTGGGACCACCAGAAATACTTTATCAACCTCGCATTTCAAGAGCATCTGAAATACCGCGAGGATGCGCAGCGCGGCGCGCGCTTTCTGCTGTGCGATGGCGTTGGCCTGGGCAAGACGCTGCAACTGGGAGCGTTGGCCAAGTTGATTGGCACGCTGGACAGCCTGCCGATTCTAATCATGGCGCCCAAGCCCTTGCTGGCGCAGTGGCAGGAAGAGCTGCTGCAAAAGCTGGCGATTCCCTCCGCTCGCTGGGAGGGTGGCGGCTGGCTGACGGAGCGCGATGAGTTCCACCCGGCGCTGCCTGGCAAGGCGACCAATTGCCCGCGCAAGATTGGCATCGTTTCGACGTCGGTGGTCACCAGTGCGCCGCTGTCGGCCCGCAACAGTGCGCTGGTCGAGCAATTGCTGGAAAAGCGTTTTTCCTGCGTGATCTGGGACGAGGCGCACAAGATTCGACGCGGCAATCTGTCGGTGAACAACGTCTATTCGCCGCCTGAGAAAAAACGACTGTACAAGTTTGCCGAGGCACTGGCAGCGCGCGCGAAGACGCTCTTGCTGGCCACCGCTACGCCGGTACAACTCCACTCGATGGAGCTATGGGACTTGCTGTACATCCTGTCGATGAACAATCCGCAGGTGCTGGGCAGCCCGAACAGTCTGTGGCGCAAGGTGGATGGCCCCGAGGTGTTCGACATCCTGGCCGGGCGCAAGGAAATCGAGGGCTACGGGGAGAAATGGCGCTACTGGCGCGACCCCATGCCGTCACCGCTCGATGCCAAAGCCCATGCCTTTGAGTGGGTGCGTCAGGACCTAGGGCTGTCCAGTACCGATAGCCAAGCGTCCGACGCCGATCAGGATACCGTCGATGATGCACGCAAATTCGACTTGGAATTCCTGCCGCTGCGCGAGGTAAATCCCTTCACGCAGTGGGTGGTGAAGCGCTCGCGCGACCGGCTGGAGGCCGAGGGCAAACTGGTCAAGATTGAGATGGTGCCGCACGGCGATGGCCATCCGATTCTATGCTCGCACAGCATGGGGCAAGCCTTCGAGCTGGCCGAAGACTTTGCCAAGGCGCTGCACCATCGGGTAAAGGCAGGGGGTTTCATCAAGACATTGCTTCAGCGTCGCGTCGGCAGTTCCCTCGAAGCAGGACTGCGGACAGCGGAAAAGATGCTTGCCGGCAAACAGCTGGATGATGACGACGACCCCGACGAGGAAGGCGGCTCAATTTACCCGCTCATGGCCGAAGAGAAGGCTTTACTGCAACGCTTGCGTGATCATCTGGCCAACCACTTGGGGCGCGAAGATGACCCGAAGTTCGAGCGGCTTCGTCATGTGCTGGGTTTGGAATTCGACGGGCAGAAGTGGATCGAGCGCGGAGTGCTGATCTTCAGCCAGTTCTACGACTCCGCTTACGCGCTAGCCGAATTCCTGGTCAAGCATTTTGACGAGCCCATCGGTCTCTATTCAAGCACCAGTTCCAGCAAGCTGTTCGAGGCTGGCCGGGTCCAGAGTGTGGATCGGGAGTTGCTCAAGGAAAAGGTGACGCAGGGTCGCTTGAAGTTGCTGATCGGCACCGACGCCGCCAGCACAGGCCTCAACCTGCAACGCTTGGGCTGCCTCATCAACCTCGATCTGCCGTGGAACCCGACGATCCTTGAACAGCGCAAGGGGCGGGTGCAACGCGGCACGCTGGCCAAGCGCATTCCTTTTTACAACATGCGCTACGACAAAGGGGCCGAGCAGAGACTCTTCGACACGCTTTCCGGCCGGATTCAGGAAATTACTTCCATCTTCGGCACGGTTCCAGACTTCATTGTCGATCAGTGGGTCGCCGACATGCTGGAAAACAAGGCGTGGAATCAGAACACCGTTCTGACCATTATTGCCGAGCGTCGAGAGAATCCGTTCACCTTGAAGGAAACGACCGAATCACTCGATGCCGACTGGGAGGCTACGGCGGAGGTGCTGAACCAGACGGAGGCATTCAGGGAACTGGCTTCCGGCTGGTAGCTTGTGGAACGGCCGCACACGGGAGGGCACCAAGCGCGGTGGCGATTCCTGGTCTTTCGGCGGATGTACAACGATGTCGCTTTCTTGTGCAGCGAATGGGTACAGGAGAAGCATCGTCCATCACCAACCAGAAATTTCGCGATGGCGTACCTCTCGAAACCAAAGCATACACCATCACAAAACCCGCCAGGAGCACTCTAAAACTCAATCTAAAACAACGACTTGCAAAAAACCGTACCAAATTTGCGAAGTCACGAGGTTTCGAGAGAAACGGCCCGTAAGACGCCAAAATTGGTCAGAAATGACGTTTGGGCGAAAACGAGGTCAACAGGTATAAACGAAAAACCCCGCGGAACATGGCGTTCAGCGGGGTGTTCGTTTTTTGTCGCAGAGCTTTGCTGCGACGTTCCTGGCGGAGACGAAGGGATTCGAACCCTTGATGCAGGTTTATGCCCGCATGCTCCCTTAGCAGGGGAGTGCCTTCGACCTCTCGGCCACGTCTCCTAGGAGGGCGTGATGATATCGGTTTCGTCACGCCCGGTCAAACCCAACTTCGACTTTGGCGGCTTCTCCAGGCCGAAGGCCTTGTGCAGTACGCGCACGGCAAGTTCGAGGTACTTTTCCTCGATGACGACCGAGATCTTGATTTCGGATGTCGAGATCATTTGCAGGTTGATGCCTTCCTTGGCCAGCGCGCCGAACATCTTGCTGGCGACTCCGGGGTGCGAGCGCATGCCGACGCCGACGGCGGAGACTTTGCAGGTGCCGGTGTCGCCACTGAGGTCGCGGGCGCCGATCTTTTGCCGCACGGTTTCCAGGACGGCGAGGGCCTTGCTGTAATCGCTGCGGTGGACGGTGAACGAAAAGTCGGTGGTGTCGTCACGGCCGATGTTCTGGATGATCATGTCGACATCGATGTTGGCGTCGGCGATCGGTCCGAGGATCTGGTAGGCGATGCCGGGGCGGTCGGGAACGCCGAGCATGGTCAGCTTGGCTTCGTCACGATTGAAAGCGATGCCGGAAATGACAGGTTCTTCCATGGTACTTTTTTCCTCAACAGTGATCAGCGTGCCTTCGCCTTCATCCTCGAAGCTCGAAAGCACACGCAGTTTGACTTTGTACTTGCCAGCGAACTCGACCGAGCGGATCTGGAGCACTTTGGAGCCGAGGCTGGCCATTTCCAGCATTTCCTCGAAAGTGATGGTGTCCAGTTTACGTGCTTCCGGCTCGACGCGCGGGTCGGTGGTGTAGACGCCGTCGACATCGGTGTAGATCTGGCACTCGTCAGCCTTCAGTGCGGCGGCCAACGCAACGGCCGAGGTGTCCGAGCCACCGCGGCCCAGAGTGGTGATGTTGCCGTGTTCATCGGCACCCTGAAAGCCGGCGACGACGACCACGTTGCCCTCGGCCAGGGCTTTGCGAATTCGCGTTTCGTCGATCTTGAGGATGCGCGCCTTGGTAAAGGCGCTATCGGTCAGCACGGTGACTTGCGAACCGGTGAAACTCCTGGCTTTAAGGCCTTCGGCATGCATGGCCATGGCCAGCAATGCGATGGTCACCTGTTCGCCGGTCGAAGCGATGACGTCGAGTTCGCGTGGGTCGGGCGAGGGCGAGATTTCCTTGGCCAGGGCGATCAAGCGATTGGTTTCGCCGGCCATTGCCGACGGAACGACGATCACGTCGTGCCCCGCCGCCTGCCAGCGGGCGACGCGTTTGGCGACGTTTTTGATTCGATCCGTCGAGGCCACCGAGGTACCACCGAACTTCTGAACTATCAGTGCCATTGCCAATCCAATTTGAGGTCCAAAAAAACCGCTATTCTAAAGCATTGCTTGACACGGCGGCAAAGTGCGTCCGGCCCTGATGAACCGATCGGCATTAGTCAAATGTTCTAATCAAATGCCACTTGCAATTCTGTTTGATTCGCCTATAGTGTGCCGTGTATTACTTGGGTCAGAGGGTGTCGATCTGTGGCAGGAAGCGGGTTGCCTGCTGGTTCGCGTAGAGTCATCGTACGAAAGGATAACTATGAGCACCGTCAAAGTCGTCGAGAGGGTCGATCCTCGCGAAATTCGCCGCAAGCTTGGCCTTAATCAGCAGCAGTTCTGGTCAAAAATCGGCGTGACGCAAAGTGGTGGTTCGCGCTACGAGAGTGGCCGCAACATGCCAAAGCCGGTGCGTGAGTTGCTACGCCTGGTGCATGTCGAGCAAATCGATATTCAGCGCCTCAAGCGCGAGGACTTCGAGGTCGTCGAGTATCTGAAGGCGGAAGACCCCGAACAATTCAAAATCCTCAAAAAAGCCGCCAGAGGCAAGATCAAGAAGACTGTTTGAGCCTGGCTTCGCGGCTTGCCGGCGCCGCTGGCAGCGCCGCTTCCGGACGTGATCCAGGTTCTCACGAACGTGGCCAACTGCGGGCTGCTCGCCGGGCGGCGAGCGCCACCGCCCGGGTGTCCCGGAAGTCAGGTTTCCCGCAAGATTTCCCGAAGCGCGCGTAGTTCAGGGTGAGCCTGTGACGCGAAGCCCTTGCGCCGGGCCCGGCGCCGCAGGCGTTTGGCGGCCGGCGGTGAGCGCTGCAGTGCCTGCCGTAGCGTTCCGTAGTGCGCCTCGTGCCTGGTCCGCGGTCTTGTCCTCCTGGTCAGGGAAGTTGCAGCATTTCCTTGGCGTGCTGGCGAGTGATCGGCGTGATTTCTATGCCGCCCAGCATGCGGGCGATCTCTTCGATACGTGCTTCGGTTCCAAGTGTGCTGACACGGCTACGTAGCTGACCGGCCTCGGAGACCTTGCTGACTTGCCACTGCCAGTTGGCGCGTGCGGCGACTTGCGGCAAATGCGTCACACAAAGCACTTGTCGTTCGGCACCCAGTTCGCGCAGGAGGCGGCCGACGACCTCGGCGACGCCGCCGCCAATGCCCACGTCCACCTCGTCAAAGATCAGTGTCGGGACGCTTGCCGCCTGACTGGTGACTACCTGGATGGCCAGGCTGATGCGCGACAACTCGCCGCCCGAGGCGACCTTGGCCAGGGAGCGCGACTCATTTCCGGCCAGCCCGGCAATGCGAAACTCGATCTGCTCAAGCCCGGAGGCGCTGCCGCCCTCGATCGGCAGCAGCGCGATGTCGAAGCAGCCGCCGCCAAGTGCCAGTTGCTGCATCACCTGGCTGACTTCGCCGCCCAGAGCCAGCGCAGCGCTTGCGCGACCGGCGGACAGCCGCCGAGCCAGTTCACCGTATTGCTTGCCCGCCGCTTCGACGCGTTCGCTCAGCCCGGCGAGGTCGCCGGCATCGCCAAGGACCGCCAATCTCTCCTGCCAGCGCGCCAGCAAGGCCGGCAGCTCGTCCGGAGTGCAGCGAAATTTTCGCGCACAATCAAGGACGGCTTCGAGGCGGCTCTCGACGTCGGTCAGGCGCTGCGGATCAAGCTCGACGCGGTTGGCGTAGCGGCGAAGTGCCGAGATCGCTTCGCTGAGCTCCGCCTGCGCCGATTGCAGCAGAACGGCGACTTCAGAGAGCGCGGGGTCGTATTCGGCGAGGCCATCGAGCCGACTGGCGACGCTGGCGACTTGCACTTCACACGCGGCATCGCCTTCGGCGAGCACCTGCAGCGCGAACTGGGCACCTTCACCCAGGCTTGCGGCGTGTGCCAGGCGCTTGTGCTCGTCGTTCAGTGCCCGCCATTCTTCACTCGAGAAGCCGAGCGCTGCCAGTTCGCCCAGTTGCCAGCTCAGCTGCTCGCGTTCGGCGGCCAAGGCTTCAATGCCGTCGGTGGCGGCCTCGAGGCGGTTCCTGGCTTCGCGCCATTGCCGCCAGGCCGTGGCGACCTCGGCCAGCAGGGCGTCGAGCCGGGCATGCGAATCGAGCAGCACGCGTTGGGCGTCGCCGCGCAGCAGCGACTGGTGGGCGTGCTGACCGTGGATGTCGACCAATCCTTCGGCGACCTCGCGGAGCTGCGCCTGGGTGACCGGCGAGCCGTTCAGATAGGCGCGCGAGCGGCCGTTGGCATCGAGCACGCGGCGCAGCAGCAGACCGTCCTGGCTATCGATATCGTGGTCTTGCAACCATGCTGCGGCCGCCGGAGACTGGTCGAGATCAAACTCCGCGCCAATCTCGGCGCGCTCGCTGCCGGCGCGTATCAGGCTGGCGTCGGCGCGCTCGCCGAGGGCAAACGCCAGCGCGTCGACAAGAATCGATTTGCCGGCGCCGGTTTCTCCGGTGAGCGTGCCGAAACCGCCCTGGAACTCGAGTTCAAGGCGATCGACCAGTACAAAGTCGCGAATCGTCAGCCGGCGTAGCATGATGGGGTGGTCGCAGGAATTGCCTAGTGCTCCTTCGGTCGCTCGCTCCAGTGCAGCTTCTGACGGAGCATGGCGAAGTAGCTGTGGCCGGGTGGATGCAGCAGGCAGATCGAATACTCGGAGCGACGGATGCGTACGCAATCGCCGTTCTTGAGGTCGACTGTCACCTGGCCGTCGAAGTGTACGCGCGAATCCGTGCCATGAACGATGCGGATCTCGATCTCGTTGCGGTCGCCAACGAGGATCGGCCGGTTGGTCAGCGCATGCGGGCAAAGCGGAACCAGGGCGATCGCCGAAACCTGGGGATGCAGGATCGGGCCATTGGCCGATAGCGCGTAGGCCGTGGAGCCGGTGGAGGTGGCGACAATCAGGCCGTCGGCGCGTAGGTGGTAGATGAATTCGCTGTTAACGAAGAGCTCGATTTCGATCATTCGGCCGATGGCTCCCTTGTCGACGACCACGTCGTTGAGCGCCAGGTGAGGGGCGCCGACAGGGCGTTCGTCACGCAGCACCTCGGCTTCGAGGAGCATGCGGGTTTCGGGAACGAATTTGCCGTCGAGCAGGTCGTCCATGGCGACCAGCATGTCGTTGCGCGAGATGTCGGTCATGAAGCCCAGGCGCCCCTGGTTGACCCCGACCAGGGGCACCCGGTAGCGGGCCAGCTGGCGCGCGGCGTTGAGCATGGTGCCGTCGCCGCCGGCCACGATGGCCATGTCGGCATGCGCCCCCAGCCAGGCAAAACTGCCGCTCGTCCAGCTGCGCAGGTCAAGTTGCGAGACGACGTTGCGCGCGGTTTCCTCCTCGATCAGGACCGTCATGCCGCGTTCGTGCAGGTATCTGGCCAGCATGCGGATCGATTCGGCAATATCCTGACTTTGATACTTGCCGATCAGCGCAATGGTCTTGGGCAGATTCGCGCAATCGGTGGGTTCGTGAGGAAAGACATTGTTCATGGCGTCAATTAGACCACAATTCAGCTTTCATCCGCGGCGCCCCGCGAGCGGGGAATTTTTGTAGAATCCAAGCCATGCTAGACGAACGCGCCAGAAGGCTGCTCAAGACGCTCATTGAACGCTACATCGCGGACGGGCTGCCGGTCGGGTCGCGTGCCTTGTCAAAGTACTCCGGCCTGGACCTGTCGGCAGCGACCGTGCGTAATGTCATGGCGGACCTCGAAGAGAATGGTCTGATCGCCAGTCCGCATACCTCGGCCGGACGTGTGCCGACCTCGCGGGGCTACCGTTTCTTCGTTGATAGCCTGCTCACCGTCGAGCCGCTCGAGAAAGAAAAAATTGACGCCATCGAGGGGCAACTCCTGCTTTCGCAGCCGCGGCAGCTGATCAGCAATGCTTCGCGCCTCCTCTCGGGCTTGAGTCACTTTGCGGGGATCGTCATGACGCCCAGGCGGCGGGTGCCGAGGATTCGCCAGATCGAATTCGTCAGTCTGTCGGAAAAGCGCATTCTGTTGATCCTGGTGACTGCCGACGGCGACGTGCAGAATCGCCTGCTCTTTCCCGGGCGCTCATATACCCCGTCGGAACTGGTCACCGCAACCAACTACCTGAACCAGCATTTCATCGGCGGCGATTTCGAGCATATCCGCCGGCGTGTGCAGGAGGAGGTGCTGCGCTTGCGTGGCGATCTGCAGTCGCTGATGGCCGCCGCGCTGGCTGCCGGCGACGAGGCGATGAAGGGCCCGGACGAGCGCTATATCATCTCCGGTGAGCGTAATCTGCTCGAAGTCGAGGAGTTCTCGTCGAACATGAAGCGGCTGCGCGAGTTGTTCGACCTTTTCGAGCAGCGGACTTCACTGATGCAGTTGCTGGATCTGTCGCATCGCGCCGACGGCGTGCAGATCTTCATTGGCGGCGAATCGGGCCTGGCACCCCTCGATGAATGCAGTGTGGTGACCGCGCCGTACGAGGTCGACGGTCAGATCGTCGGTTCGGTGGGCGTGATTGGTCCCACCCGCATGGCCTACGACCGCGTTATTCCGATCGTCGATATCACCGCCAAACTGCTTTCTTCCGCGCTTACTTACCAGGCCAATTCCTGATGCCTCGTTATCTCCCCGAGCCGGCCTACGGTCATGGTTCGCCGGCAAAAACTGCCGTCTTGCTGATCAATCTCGGGACGCCCGAAGAGCCGACGGCGCCAGCGGTGCGTCGCTACCTCAAGGAATTTCTTTCCGACGCGCGCGTCGTCGAGATTCCACGCCCGCTCTGGTGGCTGATCCTGAATGGCATCATTCTCAGAGTGCGACCGCGACGGTCGGCCGAAAAGTACGCGTCGATCTGGACGGCCGCTGGCTCGCCGCTGAAAGTGTATGTCGAGCGGCAGGCGAAGCTGCTGCGTGGTTTCCTGGGTCAGGCCGGGCATCACCTGGTCGTCGACTACGCAATGCGTTACGGCGAGCCGTCGATCGCGGCGACCCTATCGAGACTCAAGGCCGCAGGCTGTACGCGGATTCTGCTACTGCCGCTCTACCCGCAGTATGCGGCGAGTACCACTGCCACCGCCATTGATGCCGCTTGCAGCTGGTTACAAAGTGTTCGCAACCAGCCGGAAGTGCGCTCGGTCCGCAGTTTTGCCGACCATCCCGGTTACATTGCGGCGCTCGCGGCCAGTGTTCGCGAGCATTGGGCGAGCAGTGGGCAGCCGGGCGACTCTTATCGGCTGATCATGAGTTTTCACGGGCTGCCGCGCTACACGCTGGACAAAGGCGATCCCTACCATTGCGAGTGCCAGAAGAGCGGCCGCTTGCTGGCCGAGGCGCTTGGTCTTGCTGCGGAGCGCTATCAGATCTGCTTTCAGTCGCGTTTTGGTCGCGCCGAGTGGTTGCAACCGTATACCGCGCCGACTTTGCAGGCGCTCGGCAAAGAGGGCGTGCAGCGGGTCGATGTGATCTGCCCGGGCTTCCCAGCCGACTGTCTGGAGACGCTCGAAGAGATTGCCATCGAAGGGCGCGCCGAGTTCCTCGGCGGCGGTGGCCGGGAGTTCCACTACCTGCCGTGCCTCAACGACCGCGACGACTGGATTCACGCCCTGGCCGACATTGCCGAAACGCAGCTGCGCGGCTGGCCGACGCAGCTCGCACCCGAGCCGGCCGGCCTGGAGCTCAGCGCCCTGCGTGCCAAGGCTCTGGGAGCGTCATCCTGAGCGAGGGCGCCAGTGCACTGTGCCATATCCTCGCAATACTCTTCCGCCACATCGACAACGGGCCGAGCCAGGACTCGGTCTAGAGCAATTGCAGTGGCGGCGTCAGTCCGAGAGAGGAGGCCGAAATGCTTCCCTGGACGGCGGTCTGGCCAAGCTTGGCGAGGACTTTGTTGGCTTCGCGCAAGCGGCCGAGCACATTGGTCAGGAGAACTTTGTTGAAGCGTTCGCGCAGTTCGTCGGAAGCCAATTCCAGCGCCGCGCTGTTGATTTCCAGGAACAGCGTAGCTTCCAGGGTGACTACCGTGGCGTGTCGCAGGGCGTTTGTAGGGTGGAGGAAAGCCATTTCGCCGATCACGTCGCTCGAACCCAGTCGGCAGATGACACGTCCGTTGGTTGATACTTCGACGAAGCCGTCAATGATCACGCCGAACTTGCGGTGATTGTCGCCTTCGCGGATCAGGGTGACTTTCTCCGATATCTCCCGCCACCTGCTGATGCGCAGCACTTCCCAGAGCTCGATATCCTCGAATTCCACGAAGAAGTCGAGCCTGCGCAGTCTTTCGAAGTGCGTCAGATCCTGTTGCGTCTGGTCTTCGTCGAGCATCTGGTAACGTACCGCCGAGAGATCCTTGGCGAACGCGGCGCCATTGCGGTAGCGGCTGTAGAGGTCTTTTTCGAGAGACTTCTTGATGATTGCATCGAGGCCGGCCGGCAGGTTGGGGTTCAGCGCACAGACCGACGGCGCATCCATGTTGACGATCTTGTACACCAGCGTCGCAGGATTGTTGGCACGATACGGTAGCCGCCCGGTGAGCAGCTGAAACAGGAGTACGCCCAAGGAGTAGAGGTCGGTCTTGTGATTGAGCGGGTAGTTCTTGACCTGTTCTGGAGACATGTAGGCGGGTGAGCCGACGCCCATGACGAAAGTCGAGTCCTGACCCATGTCCTTGTGCAGGTTCAGCCCCAGGCCGAAGTCGGTAATGCGCGGATTGTCGTCGGCGTCGAGCAGAATGTTGGCCGGCTTGATGTCGCGATGGACGACGCCCTGGTGGAAAGCGTGATCAAGCGCCAGGCAGCACTTGAAAATGATGCCGATGACGCGGTGCATCGGTAGCAGGCGGTTGATCGAGCAGAAGCGGTCGAGCGCGCCGCCGTCGACGAATTCCATGACCAGGTAGGCCTGGTCTTTCTCGACGACGGCGTCGTATACCTTGACGATGTTGGGGTGATTGAGCCGCCGGCCGATCGCGTCCTCGGTCTGGAAGATCTTGCGCAAGCGCCGTGACATCGCTGCGCTGTCCTTACCAAAGCGGATCAGCTTGATGGCGACCTGACGGTCCGCGTCCGGATCCTGGGCCAGGTAGACGACCGCTGTCGCACCCTTGCCGAGCGTGCGAATGATCTGATATTTGCCGATTTTCTCCGTCATGCGCGTACCAAGTCCGGTTGGGGGGGACTAGAGATAATTGAAAGGCTGCTAGGGAAACAAGGCGCTGAATCAGTAATTATGCGCGAATTGCGGTGGCCTTCCACCTCCTCAAGCAGATAAAAAGCCCTTGAAATCGAAAAACTCGCCCCAACCTGCCTGCAGTTTTCTGGGAGATCATCATCTATGCAAGTAAACGACACACCGCCTGACGAGAGCAACGCGGCGCCCGAAGCCGCGGGGCCTGTTGAAGTGATTGCCGAAAGCGCGCCTGCGGAAGACCACGCGCCGAGTCTTGAAGACGCCCTGCGTCAAGCCGAGCTGAAAGCCGCCGAGCATCACGATGCCTGGTTGCGCGCCAAAGCGGAAACCGAGAATGTGCGCCGGCGAGCCCAGGAGGATATCGCCAAGGCTGCCAAGTTCGCCATCGAGCGTTTCGCTCGCGAACTGCTGGCGGTCAGGGATAGCCTCGAAATCGCGTTGGCCACCGACGCGCAGAGTGTCGACAGCCTGCGCGCGGGAAGCGAAGTCACCCTCAAGCAACTGGTCGCCGCTTTCGAGAAATCGGCGTTGAAAGAAGTCAATCCGCTCGGCGAGAAGTTCGATCCCAATCTTCATCAGGCGATCAGCGTGGTCGAATCGGAGCAGGAGCCGAACACTGTGGTTACGGTCTTGCAGAAGGGTTATTTGCTGGCCGAGCGCGTGTTGCGCCCGGCGATGGTCGTCGTCGCCAAGGCCAAGGCCGAGGCTTGAAATTCCTGCGATAAGCCCCAGTTTGGGCTTGTCACCAGACATTCAGCCAGTGGGCGGATGTCGTCACAATTTACCGAAATATTGAAAGGATTCTGCTATGGGCAAGATCATCGGCATTGATCTGGGCACAACCAACTCCTGCGTTGCCGTTATGGAAAACGGCAAGCCGAAGGTTATCGAAAACTCCGAAGGTGCGCGCACCACGCCGTCGATCGTGGCCTACGCCGAGGATGACGAAATTCTCTGCGGCGCGCCAGCCAAGCGGCAGGCGGTCACCAATCCAACGAACACGCTGTACGCGATCAAGCGCCTGATCGGCCGCCGCTTTGAAGAGAAGGAGGTGCAGAAAGACATCGCGCTGATGCCTTTCAAGATTCTCAAGGCTGACAACGCCGACGCCTGGGTCGAGGTGCGCGGCAAGAAAATCGCCCCGCCGCAGGTTTCCGCCGAAGTGCTGCGCAAGATGAAGAGGACCGCTGAGGACTACCTCGGCGAGGAAGTGACCGAAGCGGTGATCACCGTCCCGGCGTACTTCAACGACAGCCAGCGTCAGGCGACGAAAGACGCCGGTCGCATTGCCGGTCTGGAAGTCAAACGCATCATCAACGAGCCGACCGCCGCAGCGCTGGCTTTCGGTATGGACAAGAAGCAGGGCGACAAGAAGATCGCGGTCTATGACCTTGGCGGTGGCACGTTCGACGTTTCGATCATCGAAATCGCGCAGGTCGAAGGTGAGCACCAGTTCGAGGTCTTGTCCACCAACGGCGACACTTTCCTCGGCGGTGAAGACTTCGACCAGCGCCTTATCGACTACATCATCGACGAGTTCAAGAAAGAGTCGGGGGTCAACCTGAAGGCCGACGTGCTCGCGCTGCAGCGCCTCAAGGATGCGGCCGAGAAAGCCAAGATCGAACTCTCTTCCGGCCAGCAGACCGAAATCAACCTGCCGTACATCACGGCCGACAGTTCCGGACCCAAGCATCTGACCTTGAAGATCACCCGCGCCAAGTTCGAAGCTCTGGTCGATGAGCTGGTCGACCGTACCATCGAGCCCTGTCGTATCGCCCTCAAGGATGCCGGCTGCAAGATAGGCGACATCGACGATGTGATTCTGGTCGGTGGCCAGTCGCGGATGCCGAAGGTGCAGGAAAAAGTGAAGGCTTTCTTCGGCAAGGAGCCGCGCCGCGACGTCAATCCGGACGAAGCCGTCGCCGTCGGTGCTGCGATTCAGGGCGGCGTGCTGCAGGGCGAGGTCAAGGATGTCCTGTTGCTCGACGTGACGCCGCTGTCGCTGGGTATCGAGACGCTTGGCGGCGTGATGACCAAGCTGATCAAGAAGAACACCACCATCCCGACGAAGGCGAACCAGGTTTTCTCGACGGCCGATGACGGGCAGTCGGCGGTCACCATTCATGTCCTGCAGGGCGAGCGTGAAATGGCCAACGGCAACAAGAGCCTCGGACAGTTCAACCTCTCGGACATCCCGCCGGCGCCGCGCGGCATGCCGCAGATCGAAGTCACTTTCGATATCGACGCCAACGGCATTCTGCATGTCTCGGCCAAGGACAAGGCGACCGGCAAGGAGAACAAGATCAAGATCCAGGCTTCTTCGGGCCTCAGCGAGGAAGAAGTGCAGCGCATGGTGCAGGATGCCGAAGTGCACGCCGAAGAAGACCGCAAGGCGCACGAACTGGCCGAAGCGCGCAATCAGTGCGACGGCATGATCCATTCGGTCAAGAAGTCGCTTGCCGAATATGGCAAGGAGCTTGGCGCTGACGAGAAGGCAGTCATCGAGGCGGCGATGAAGGACGCCGAAGAATCCATTCGTGGCGACGACGTCGAAAGTATCAAGGCGAAAACCGAGGCCCTCGGCACGGCGGCGCAAAAACTTGGCGAGAAAATGTACGCCAAGCAGCAGGCCGAAGCGGGTGGCGCCGAGCATCAGCAGGAGGCTGGCGGAACCGAGTCGGCGGGTGAGGCGAGAAAGGACGACAGCGACGTCGTCGATGCCGAGTTCACTGAAGTCAAAGACAAGAAGTAGGCATTCTGCTGCAGGGCGGGGCGTATAATCGCGCCTCGCTCCGTCCCACAACGTGCTTGAGAAACGATGGCTAAACGCGACTTTTACGACATTCTGGGCGTCAATCGCGACGCATCCGAAGAAGATATCAAGAAGGCCTATCGCAAGCTGGCGATGAAACACCATCCGGACCGCAATCCGGATAATCCCAAGGCCGAGGATCAGTTCAAGGAAGCCAAGGAAGCCTACGAGGTTCTCTCCGACGCTCAGCAGCGTGCGGCCTACGACCAATACGGTCACGCCGGAGTCGATCCCCAGTCAGGCATGGGCGGCGGCCCGGGCGGTTTCTCCGACGCTTTTGGCGGTATTTTCGACGAGATCTTCGGCGGTGCTCGCGGTGGCGGCGGTCGTTCGAACATCTATCGCGGTGCAGACCTGCGCTACAACCTCGAAGTCACCCTCGAGCAGGCGGCCTTTGGCACGGAAACCAAAATTCGCATTCCGACCATGGAGGTCTGCGCTGCCTGCCATGGTAGCGGCGCCAAGTCCGGCACGCAGCCGAAGACCTGCCCGACCTGTCAGGGGAGTGGCCAGGTTCGCTTGCAGCAGGGCTTTTTCTCGATCCAGCAAACTTGTCCGAAGTGTCATGGGACCGGTCGTTTCATTGCCGACCCCTGCGCTCCGTGTCAGGGCGCGGGTCGTGTCAAGCAGCACAAGACGCTGGCCGTCAAGATCCCGGCCGGCGTCGACGAGGGAGATCGCATACGGCTCTCTGGCGAGGGTGAGCACGGCGTCAACGGTGGGCCGTCGGGAGACCTCTACGTTCAGATTCACCTCAAGGCGCACCCGGTTTTCCAGCGTGAGCAGAGCGATCTGCACTGTGAAATGCCAATCAGCTTTACGACCGCCGCTCTCGGTGGCGAGATTGATATTCCGACCCTTGACGGTGCGGCGAAAGTCAGGATTCCTGCGGAAACGCAGTCCGGAAAGGTTTTCCGTCTGCGCGGAAAAGGTATCAAGAGCGTGCGTAGCCAGGCGCATGGGGATCTGCTGTGTCACGTGGTTGTCGAAACGCCGGTTCATCTGACCGACCGTCAGAAGGAACTGTTGCGCGAACTCGAAGAGTCGAGTCAGGAAAACTCGGGGCGTCACAATCCGCGCGCCAAATCCTGGATGGATCGGGTACGCGACTTCTTCGCGGCGACCTGAGCGCGCCGTTCCATAAACCTGCAACAGCTTCTTCGACTCCTTTCTTCGCAGTCATGTAAGCCGCCTGTCAGTTTTTCTTGCCATTCTTCCTTTTTGGTCGAAACGGTCCACAGACGGTCGTGACTCGCACCGAGGAGGAGGGGCTGGCGAATGAGGTTTGCAAAGGCGCTGCTGTGCGCTCTGTTGAGCTGGTTTGGCTGCGTCCTTGCGGGCGAGACTGGGGTCACCGCCAATGGCATCCTGATCGGCATGACGGCGCCGTTTTCCGGCCCCAACGGCGCTTACGGACTCGATATGAAGCGAGTCATTCAGACCTATTTCCGCCAGATCAATGAAGCCGGTGGTATCAACGGCAGGATGTTGTCGCTGCGCGTCCTTGACGACGGCTACGAGACCGAACGTGCGGTGGCCAATACCAAGGCCTTGATCAACACGGAAAAAGTCTTCGCCTTGCTCGCTTCATACGGGTCGAGCCCGACGACCGCCGCCATGAACGAGGCTTTCGGGATTGCCCGCGTGCCGCTGATAGGGGCAATTTCCGGCGCCGATTCGCTCCGTCAGTCGCCCAGCGAGCATCCGAACAATCGTTACATGTTCAACGTCCGGGCCAGCTACGCGAACGAAACAGAAGCCCTGGTCAATCACCTGGTCTCGCTGGGCATCAAGAACATTGCCGTTTTGTACCAGAACGATGGTTTTGGCAAATCCGGACTGGAGGGCGTGGTCAGCGCGCTGAAGAAGCATCAACTGACGCCGTCGGCGGTGGCAACCGTCGAGCGCAACTCCGTCGATGTCGCTCCGGCCGTGCAGCAGATCGCCGCGGTCAATCCGCAGGCGGTGATCATGGTGACGCTTTACAAGCCCACGGCAGCTTTTGTCCAGGCCATGAAGAAGGCCGATCAGCTGCCGCAGTTCATGACCCTTTCTCCGGTTGGCGCCGAACTGCTGGTGCAGGAGCTTGGCGAGGCGGCGCGCGGCATCGGCATCTCGCAGGTCATGCCGTCGCCCTGGAGCGATACGACGCCGCTGGCGCATGAGTACCAGAAGTTGATCGGTCCGCAGGGGAAGCCTTCCTACTATGGCCTCGAGGCCTATGCGATGTCCAGAGTGCTGGTCGAAGCGATCCGCAAGGCTGGCAAGGAGCCGACTCGCGAAGGGCTGGTCAACGCTCTCGAGAGCATGCACAACCTCGACCTGGGCGGTTATCGCGTCAGCTATTCAGCGAATGAGAGGCGCGGCTCCGGCTTTGTCGACCTGACCGTTATTGGACCAGACGGGCGCATCATGCGTTAGCTTCTCCGAGTCCGTGACTCCGTGACTCCGTGACTCCGTGACTCCGTGACTAGGAGCGTCGCCAGGTGGTTCCGGCCGCGCTATCCTCGAGGACGACACCGGCCGCCAGCAACTCGCCGCGGATGCGATCTGCGGCTGCGTAGTCCTTGTTCTTCTTGGCGGCAAGGCGCTCGGCGATGCGTGCTTCGATGTGCGCGACGCCGGTCTCCGTCTCGGTTTCGCTGCTTGGCGTTGCTTGCAGGAAAATCTGTGGGTCGCGCGTCAGCAGGCCGAGCAGACCCGCCAGCCCGCGCAATTGCCCGGCCACCGCCGGTGACTTGCTGCGGTTGAGTTCGGCAGCCAGATCGAAAAGTGCCGCGCAGGCTTCCGGGGTGTTGAAGTCGTCATTCATCGCCTGCCTGAAGCGCAAGGCGTGTGGCTCGTCCCAGTCGACTGGCGAGGCTTCGGCGTCCACGCTCTTGAGCGCCGTATAGAGTCGCGTCAAGGCCTGACGGGCATCGTCGAGATGGCTGTCCGAGTAGTTGAGCGGGCTGCGATAATGCGCGCGCAGGATGAAGAAGCGGACAACTTCGGCGTCGTATTTCTTGAGAATCTCCCTGATCGTGAAGAAGTTGCCGAGCGACTTGGACATTTTTTCTTCGGCGACCCGAACGAAGCCGTTATGCATCCAGTAGTTCACAAACTGGCAGTGATGGGCGCCTTCGGATTGCGCGATTTCATTCTCGTGGTGGGGAAACTGCAGATCCTGCCCGCCGCCGTGAATATCGAAGTGCTTGCCGAGCAGGTCGGAACTCATCGCCGAGCACTCGATATGCCACCCGGGGCGGCCATTACCCCACGGCGAAGGCCAGAAAGGCTCGTTCTCGCGGGCATGTTTCCAGAGCACGAAGTCGAGCGGGTCGTCCTTGGCGCTGTCCACCTCGACGCGTTCCCCAGCCCGCAGGTCGTCGATCGATTTGCCGGAAAGCTTGCCGTAGCCAGCGAACTTGCGCACCGCAAAGTTCACGTCACCGTCCCTTGACTGGTAAGCGAGGCCGTTCTTTTCCAGTTGCCCGATCAAGTCGAGCATCTGCGGCACGTAGGCGGTGGCGCGTGGTTCATGATCCGGCGCTTCGACACCGAGAGCTGCGCCATCCTCGTTCATGAAAGTGATGAAATGCTCGGTCAGCTCCGCGATGCTCTGCTTGTTCTCGAATGCACGTTTGATGATTTTGTCATCGATGTCGGTGATGTTGCGAACGTAGGTCACCTGCAGCCCGCTGGCGCGCAACCAGCGTTGCACGATGTCGAAAACGACCAGGACGCGGGCATGACCCAGGTGGCAGTAGTCGTAAACGGTCATGCCGCAGACGTACATGCGAGCCTCGCCGGGGGTGATCGGCACAAAGTCCTGTTTTTCCCGCGCCAGCGAGTTGTAGATTTTCAGCATTTTCGGACTCACGAGAGTGCTCGGCGCCGACCAGCGCGAGTGGGGGGGGCTTTGGTTTCGACGTACTTCTTGTTAGAATTCACCGGCTAAGTTAGCTCTAAGTTAGCTCTAAGCGCTGCACCGGCCAGTATACCATAACGATGCCTTCGGTCTCGCCGAAGCCTCGGTCGGCGCTGCTTCCAGCCTAATACCCGCGATCCGCTCGACGTCTGCATCGGGGCGCCGCAGTACGGGCGACGGTAGCTGGCGAATCATTTACGAAGGGAGTGCCTGATGTACAAAATGCTTGCACCGCTAGCCGGCGCACTGTTGTCCTTTGCTGCGCTGGCCGCACCGACGGTCGAAATGCAAACCAGCATGGGAACAATGGTCATCGAGCTCGATTCCAAAAAAGCGCCGAAAAGCGTGGACAACTTTGTCAAGTACGTCAACGAAGGCTTTTACAACGGGACGATTTTTCATCGCGTCATCCCGGGATTCATGATCCAGGGCGGCGGTTTCAACGCCGCGATGGAGCAGAAATCGGCGCCGCGAAAAGTTGAAAACGAAGCCAGCAATGGGCTGAAGAATGATCGCTGGACGATTGCCATGGCGCGCACTTCCGATCCGCATTCGGCAAGTTCGCAGTTCTTCATCAACCACCAGGACAATGCCGCACTCAACCATCCTGGATCCGACGGCTGGGGTTACACGGTCTTTGGCAAGCTAACGCAGGGGATGGACGTCGCCGACAAGATTGCCAAGGTCCCGACCGGCAACCGTGCGATGTACCAGAACGTTCCTCTTGAGCCGGTCACCATCCAGTCGGTCAAAATCATCCCCGAGAAAAAATAAGGAATCCCGCATGATCAAGCTGCACACTAATTTTGGCGTTATTGCCATCGAACTGGACACCGAGAAAGCTCCTCTCTCGGCGCAGAACTTCCTCGACTACGTCAGCGCTGGCCACTACGACAACACCATTTTTCATCGCGTCATTCCGGGATTCATGATTCAGGGCGGCGGCTTTGCGCCAGGCATGAAGCAGAAGCCGTGCCAAGCGCCCATCAAGAATGAAGCCGACAACGGTCTCAAGAACAATGTCTACACGCTGGCCATGGCGCGTACCAATGAGCCGCATTCGGCGACCGCGCAGTTCTTCATCAACGTCGCCGATAATGCTTCGCTCAACTACCGGGCGGCGAATGCCGAGGGTTGGGGTTACTGCGTGTTCGGCAAGGTCGTCGAAGGCACCGAGGTAGTCGACAAGATCAAGGGCGTGCGGACCGGGTCCTCCGGTTTCCATCGCGACGTGCCGGTCGAGGACGTCGTGATCGAACGCGCTGAAGTTTGCTGAGGGCTGCTCTGGGGTCGGATCTGCAGCAGCCGTGATTCTTTTCATTTCCGACCTGCATCTGGCGCCGCAAGCGCCAGGTATTACGCGCATCTTCCTCGATTTTCTTGCCGGTCGGGCGCGCTCTGCCGAGCAACTATTCATCCTCGGCGATCTTTTCGAAGCCTGGCCGGGTGACGATTGCCTCGCCCCTGGCAATGATGGCGAGGATTCCTTCGCCGTGGACGTCGTCGCTGCGCTGCACGCGCTGACCCGCAGCGGTGTTGGGCTGTCGCTGCTGCACGGCAACCGTGATTTCCTGCTTGGCGAGGCCTTCATGGCGCGCAGCGGCGCGCGCCTGCTTGCCGATCCGCACGTCCTGTCGCTGCCGGGCTGGCAGTTCGTCCTGTCCCACGGCGATGCGCTGTGCACCGACGACCACGACTACCAGGCGTTTCGTGCGCTCGCTCGCCAGGCGGATTGGCGTGCCGCCTTCCTGGCCAAATCGTTGCCCGAACGCGAGCAGATAATTCTTGCCCTGCGCCAGCAAAGCGAGGCGGCCAAGTGCGACAAGGCGGATTTTCTGATGGACGTCAATCTCGCCGCAACCGACGATTTTCTGCGCACGCACGGCTACGCCACCCTGATCCATGGGCACACGCACCGCCCGGCACGCCACGATCACATCGTTGATGGCATTCACGTCGAACGCTGGGTGATGTCGGATTGGACCGAGCAGGCCGGCGAGTGCCTGTGCTGGGACGGCGAATCTCTGACCCGCGAGGTTCTGACTTGAATCGTTTTTCTTCCTACAGTCGCCAGCGACGATGAGCGAGTCGGCCAGCGAACTCCTGCGGCGAATTTTCGGCTATCCGTCGTTTCGTGGTCAGCAGGCGGAGATCGTCGACGAGCTTGTCGGCGGCGGTGACGCGCTGGTGCTGATGCCGACCGGTGGCGGCAAGTCGCTCTGTTACCAGATTCCGGCGTTGCTGCGGCCGGGCGTCGGCGTCGTCGTTTCACCGCTGATTGCCCTCATGCAGGACCAGGTCGATGCCTTGCGGCAGGTCGGTGTCAATGCCGCTTTCCTGAATTCGTCGCTGGATTTTCGGGCGGTGGTCGAAACCGAGCGCAGCCTCTTGCGCGGCGAGCTCGACCTGATCTACGTGGCACCCGAACGCCTGCTGACCGATCGTTTCATCGGCCTCCTCGAGCAGCTGATCGCGCGCCGGCAGGTGGCGCTGTTTGCGATCGACGAGGCGCACTGCGTCTCGCAGTGGGGGCACGACTTTCGTCCCGAGTACATGCAGCTCTCGCAGTTGCACGAGCGCTTTCCCGGTGTGCCGCGTGTGGCCCTGACGGCGACCGCCGACCAGCTGACCCGTCAGGAAATCAGAAGTCGGCTTGGTCTCGAACAAGCGCGAGTGTTCGTCGCCAGCTTTGATCGCCCCAATATCCGTTACCTCATCGTCGAGCGCGACAACCCACGCCAGCAGCTGCTTGCTTTTCTTGCTGCGCATCAGGGCGCGGCGGGAATCGTCTACTGCCTGTCGCGGCGCAAGGTCGATGAGACGGCGGCCTGGCTGAACACTCAAGGGGTGACGGCTTTGCCCTATCACGCCGGATTGACGGGCGCTGACCGACAGCGGCACCAGCAACGCTTCCTGCGCGAAGACGGGCTGGTGATGGTGGCCACCATTGCTTTCGGAATGGGAATCGACAAGCCCGACGTGCGTTTCGTCGCCCACCTCGATCTGCCCAAGAGCCTCGAGGCCTATTACCAGGAAACCGGCCGCGCCGGGCGCGACGGAGAGCCCTCGGAAGCCTGGATGACTTACGGTCTCAACGACGTCGTCATCCATCGCCAGATGATCGAGGAGTCGGCTTCGCCGGGCGCACAGAAACGCGTCGAACGACAGAAGCTCGAGAGCATGCTCGCCTATTGCGAGTCGGCCAGGTGCCGGCGGGTCATCCTGCTCGACTATTTCGGCGAGCAGGCGACGCCCTGCGGCAACTGCGACGTCTGTCTGGAGCCGCCGATCTTGTGGGATGGCACGGTGGCTGCGCAGAAGGCCTTGTCCGCGGCTTTGCGCACCGGCCAGCGCTTTGGTGCCGGGCACCTGATCGACATCCTGCGCGGCAAGAACACCGAGAAGGTGCAGCAGTTTGGCCACCAGGGCTTGCCGACTTTTGGCGTTGGCGCCGATATCGACGAGCGCGGCTGGCGCTCGGTGTTTCGTCAGCTGCTCGCCGCCGGCCTGCTCGACGCCGACGCCTCGGCCTACGGCGCGCTCAAGCTGACCGACAGCGCACGACCGATTCTCAAAGGCGAGACCCGTCTGCAGCTTCGCCGCCAGGTCGAGCGGCCGAAAAGTCGAGCGACCAGGAGCAGCCGAGTGGGCACCGGCAATGCGGCGTCAAGCGGCGCTTCCAGATCCAGCGACTCGCCGCTGCTGGCCAGCTTGCGCGAATGGCGACTCGCGCAGGCTCGCGAGCAGGGGGTTCCCGCCTACGTCATTCTGCACGACAGGACTTTGGGCGAAATCGCCGCGCTGCTTCCCGCTTCCGTGTCGGCGCTGCTTGCCGTTCCCGGCATCGGCGCGGCCAAGGCGGAGCGCTACGGTGACGCTTTGCTGGCCCTCGTCGCGGCGCGCCACTGAGCTATAGCCGTTAATGTGAAAGTCGCGCAAGCGACTCACGAACCTCCCTTCTCCCCCTGCGGGAGAAGGGCCTGGGGAAGAGGGAAACGGTCATGACGTTCATGATCCGGGGTATCTCGACATGTCCTGACCGTTAGGCAGTTGCCGCGGGAGCTGCATGAGCGGCAGCGGGGTAGGGGCGGAGCAGGTCGAGAGCGATGCTCTGCCCTGAGGCCTGCACGATACGTACGTGCTCGCGACGCAGTTGGCGGGCATGGCGGAGGCCGCAGGAGTGCGCAATCATGCCGACCTCCTTGTTCATGTTGCGGCAGTACGAGGCGACGCGTGCCGCCTTGTCGTCGACGACCAGGCCGCGTTGCAGACGCGGATTGTGAGTGGTGACTCCGGTCGGGCAGGTGTTGGTGTGGCAGCGCAGAGCCTGGATGCAGCCGAGAGAAAACATGAAGCCGCGCGCCGTATTGACGAAGTCGGCGCCGCTGGCGAGTGCCCAGGCGACGCGCGCCGGAGTCAGCACTTTTCCGGCGGCGATCACCCGAATCCGTTCTTTGAGGCCGCTGGCGATCAGTGCATCGACAACCAGCGGCAGCGCCTCGTCAATCGACATCGCCATGTGATCGGCCAGCGCCTGCGGCGCCGCACCGCTGCCGCCCTCACCACCGTCGATGGTCAGGAAGTCAGGGGCTGCCTGCAGGCCGCGTCGTGCGATTGCGGCGCTGAGTTCATCGAGGAAGCGCGGGCCGCCGATGGCCGTCTTGACGCCGACTGGCTTGCCGGTCACGGCGCGGATGTGTTCGACCTTGTCGAGCAACTGCTCGATGTTGCTGATATCCGGATGGCGGTTCGGACTGAGCGAGTCGCGGCCCTCGGCAATGCCGCGAATGCGGGCGATCTCGGCGCTGACTTTGCTGCCGAGCAGGACGCCCCCCTTGCCTGGTTTCGCGCCCTGTGACAACTTGATTTCAAAAGCCCGCACCGTCTCGTGTGCGGCCACTTCACGCAAGCGCTCGTCGGACAGTTGTCCGCTCTCGTCACGAACCCCGTATTTTGCCGTTCCGACCTGAAAGATGATGTCGCAGCCACCCTCCAGGTGATAAGCAGAGAGCCCGCCCTCGCCGGTATCGAGCCAGCAGCCGGCGGCTGCCGCGCCGCGTGACAGAGCGCGCACCGCCGGCCGGGAAATGGCGCCAAAGCTCATCGCGCTGATATTGACCAGCGACTTGCCGACGAAAGGCGTCCGGCAATAGCCTTCGCCGATAAGCAGCATCGGCGGCTCTTGCTGCTCGGCGTCGAGGATCGGGAAAGGGGCGTTGACGAAGAGCAGAGCGCCGGGTTCATGGAGCGGGTACGTCGAGCCGAAGCCGATGATGCCGCCTTCGTTCTTGGCCATGCGATACACCCAGCTGCGCGTGGCCCGGTCGAAGGGCTGTTCCTCGCGGTCGCCGAGAAAGAAATACTGCCGGAAGTATTCACCAAGGCTTTCGAAGAAGTAACGCAGATGCCCAACCAGCGGAAAGTTCCGCAACACGGCGTGCTTTTCCTGCGTCACGTCCTGCACGTAAAGGGTGATTAGCGCTCCGGCGACGAAGAGAGCGAGCAGCACTCCCAGGCTAGCAAGCAGTATGTTGAGCATTTGCGCTTCCCTTCGGTGATAAAATCCAGTCGCCAAGTAGTCAGTTTACGGGAATGTCATGCTCATTGCAGCCCTGCTCGATGCCGAAATCGAGCGTAACGTCTCTGCCGCACTCAGCGAGGATGTCGGCAGCGGTGACCTCACCGCGCAGCTTGTTCCGGCCGGGGTGCGTAGTCGCGCCCTGGTGATTGCTCGTGAGGACGCCATCCTCTGCGGCAGCGACTGGTTCAGCCGTTGCTTCAGCAAGCTCGATGCGACGATCAGTATCGTCTGGAAGGCGCAGGATGGCCAGCGCACCCACCCGGATCAGGTTCTCTGCGAGATCGAAGGATCGGCGCGCGCCTTGCTCACTGGCGAGCGCAGTGCGCTCAACTTCCTGCAGTTGCTGTCCGGGGTGGCCACCAAGGCTCGACAGTACGCCGATCGGGTGGCCGGTACGCGGGCACAGGTGGTCGATACGCGCAAGACGATTCCCGGCTTGCGTCTGGCACAGAAGTACGCCGTCAGCTGCGGCGGTGGCGGCAACCACCGTCTCGGTCTTTATGACGGAATTCTGATCAAGGAAAACCACATCCACGCCGCTGGCAGCATCGCCGCCGCGCTGGCCGCGGCCAGGGAAATCGCCCAGGGAGCGGTTAGCGCCTGTCAGTTCGTCGAAATCGAAGTCGAGAACTTGCTTGAGCTGCAGCAGGCACTGGATGCCGGCGCGGAAATGATTCTCCTCGACAATCTGGACCTCGATCAGCTGCGCGAAGCCGTGGCCCTGACCGCCGGTCGGGCGATTCTCGAAGCCTCGGGCAATGTCAGCCTCGATAGCGTGCGTGGCATCGCCGAGACGGGTGTCGATCGCATCTCGGTCGGCAGCTTGACCAAGGACGTGCGTGCGCTCGACCTGTCGATGCGGTTTTCGGCTTGATTTGCAAGTCGCAGACACGACTCACGACTCTCCACCAATTGCCTTTCTCCGCACACGGTGTGAGAAGGGCCGCGGGATCTCCCGCTGTCATGACCATGCGCAGGTACACCGAGGCGATCCGACGGGCGCTGGCGAATGCGTTATATAATGGGCTTCGGGCGATGTGACCCAGGCGGGAATTTATGGCCTGTGCAGCAAGGGAAAGGGGGCTGGGATGCTGTTTGCGCTGTTTTACGTGTTGGCGATTGTGATTCTGATCATGCACTTCACCGGATTCCTGGCGCGTCATAACCTCGAATGGCTGGTGCTGGTACTTGCCGCTGCCGTTTTTCCTGCGGTCATCTACCTCTGACGCTGCGCAGGGCCCAGGCAAGGGGAACTCCGCAGACATAGAAAAAAAAAGGGCGCCACTGGCGCCCTTTTCTATTTCTGCCACTGCTGTGATCAGTCCAGGTGTCGCTGGATGATCGCCTTCACCGCGTCGACACTGACGTCGATCACCTCGACCCGTTGCGGCAGGTCTTCGATGCCTCGCAGGCCCACAGGCCGCTCGGGTCGGCAGCCCAGTGCTTCGATGATGGTTTCCTCGAACTTGGCCGGCAAGGCTGTCTCGAGCACGACCATCGGCATTTCCGGGGTGCGCAGTTCGCGAGCGACCTTGAGTCCGTCGGCGGTGTGGGTATCGATCATCAAGCCATATTTCTCGAAAGTGTTGCGAATCGTCGCCAGGCGGTCGGCATGCGTACTCCTGCCGGCGGCAAAACCGAAGTCGGAAAGCCGGGAGTAAAAGGACGTCTTCGAGAGGTCGACGCTGCCGCCCGCATCAACGGCGCTCCACAGGTTGCGAATGACAGTCGGGTCGCGACCAACGAGATCGAAGGCAAAGCGCTCGAAATTCGACGCCTTCGAAATATCCATCGACGGACTCGATGTGGCGTGCGTTTCGGCGCTGCCACGTGGGCGATAAACGCCGCTGTGGAAAAACTCGTTGAGCACATCGTTCTCGTTGGTGGCCAGGACCAGGCGACCAATCGGCAGGCCCATCATGCGCGCGATATGACCAGCGCAGATGTTGCCAAAGTTGCCAGAGGGTACGGCAAAAGCGACCTGCCGATCACTGCTGCCGCCGATGCCGCCGGTGGCGGCGAAATAGCCTTTGAAGTAGTAGACGATCTGTGCCGCAACGCGTGCCCAGTTGATCGAGTTGACCGCGCCGATTTTGTAGCGGGCTTTGAAGGCGTGATCGTTGGACACCGCCTTGACGATATCCTGGGCATCGTCGAAGCTGCCGCGCACGGCGATATTGTGGATGTTGTCATCGTGCAGCGAATACATCTGTGCGCGCTGAAAGGCGCTCATTCGCTGGTGTGGCGAGAGCATGAAGACGCGCAGCCTTTCTTTGCCGCGCATCGCATATTCGGCCGATGAGCCGGTGTCGCCCGAGGTCGCGCCGAGGATGTTGATCTCTTCGCCACGCTTGGCCAGAACGTATTCGAAAAGATTGCCGAGCAGTTGCATGGCGATGTCCTTGAAGGCCAGCGTTGGGCCATTGGACAGTTCGAGGATCGCCAGGCCCGCTTCGCCGCGGGCTTCGTCGGGCTGCTCCAGCCAGCGCAGGGGCGTGATCTCGGCGGCCTGCTCACTGTTGCGACCGTTGCCGTACACCTGTGCGCTGTAAGTCTTGGCAATCAGAGGCTTCAGATCGGCGGGCGGGATATCGTCGATGAAGCGCGAAAGTACGGCGTAGGCCAGATCGGCGTAAGACAGGCTGCGCCAATATTCGAGTTCGGCTTTGCTGATCTGTGGATAGGACTCCGGGAGGTAGAGACCGCCGTCGGGAGCCAGGCCGGTGAGCAGAATCTCGGTGAAGCTTGGCGCTGCCGAGTTTTTTGTGCTGGAGAGGTTCTGGCCGCGAGTCGAGAGATAGCGCATGTGAAGGACCATTAATGTGAAAGTCGCGCAAGCGACTCACGAAGCGCCCTTCTCCCCTCGCGGGAGAAGGGCCTGGGGAAGAGGGAATGCGGCTGGAAAGCCGACGAACTCGCAGTTTATCATGCTCCGCGCCGTGCCCTCGGTGCGGGTGCGTCCTAGTCTCGGCGATTAATGTGAAAGTCGCGCAAGCGACTCACGAAACTCCCTTCTCCCCTCGCGGGAGAAGGGTCAGGGGAAGAGGGAAACGGTCATGACTTTCATGACTTGGGGTGTCTCCACGTGTCATGACCGTTAATGTGAAAGTCGCGTATGCGACTCACGAACCTCCCTTCTCCCCACCGCGGGAGAAGGGCCGGGGGAAGAGGGGGCGGTCATGACTTTCATGGTCCGGAGTATCTCGACATGTCATGACCGTTAGCCGGGAGTCAGTCAGCCGCTAACGACGCAGTTCTTGCCTGCACGTTTGGCAGCGTAGGTAGCCGCGTCGGCACGGAGAATCGTGTCTTCGACGGATTCGCTGATCTGTTTGGCGACGACGCCGGCGCTGAAGGTCACGCTAAGCTCACAGCCCGGCATGGTGTTGGCGGCGAACTGCCGCTGGAAGCGGGAAATTGCCGCGACCGCTTCGTCGAGCGCGGTCTCGGGAAGCAGCAGCACGAACTCTTCGCCACCGAAACGGCACAGGATGTCCGATGGGCGCAGCGCCGCGCGCAAGCTCTTGACCAGATGGACCAGCGCTTCATCGCCCATCTGGTGGCCGAGAGTGTCGTTCAGGCGCTTGAAGTCGTCGACATCGATCAGGGCAATGGCCAGTTGGCTGCCGTTGCGACGTGAGCGCGCCAATTCACGCTGATACGCTTCGTCAAAGCCGCGCCGGTTGAGTGCGCCGGTCAGGGCGTCGGTAAATGCCGCCTGCAGGGCTTCGCTCAAGGCGCTCTCGAGTTCCGCGATACGCGTTTCGGCGACCAGCAGTTCGAGGGCGCTTTTTGCCGCTGCGGGAGGCTTGATGCGGCGAATGTGCGGGTGATGGACGCGGCCGGTGGCCGTCGGCAGAGCGCCGTGGCCGTGCAGCGGAAAAGGCATATTGGCGAGATCCGGCAGCCGCTGCGGCCGGCGTGACGTGTGCCGGGATGACTGTAGAAGGGAAAGCTGGTTGTGCTTGAACATCTTGTTGCCTCCGTCTGGGGGCCGCTGTGCGTCGGCCATGATTCCAGATACGGATAGCTCTCGCGGATCTTGAGACCTTCTTCTCGGATACTTCCTAATAAATTGTTTATCAATGATAACTAGGTCCTTCTCAGCCTTGATTTTGGGCCCGGGCGGTGGCCAGCGAGCGCAGCAGGGCGATGCTGAAGGACAGCATCGCCACCGCTGCGACCCATAGGCCGTCGCTCATTCCCAGTGCCAGCAGGATGCCGCCAGCGAGGAACAGGAGGGCGCGCAGGGCGCCGCCGCGACGCAGTTCGGCGTGCATCCGGTCACGCGCTGGCGTGCGCCTGCCGGGGCGGTACCAGACCGGCAACAGTTCGGACAGGGCGCCGCTGACCAGCGGCAGCAGGAAAGCGACGACAAACGCCGGCACGGCGTCACGACCGCTGAGCACTGCAAAGGCATGCGCGCTGCCGAAGATCAGCAGCAGCGCAAAGCCGGCCAGGGCCGCGAAGAGGCTTGCCGCCGCGCCGTCTGCGCTCAGCGCCTGCCAGCCATGACGAATCAGGCAGGCGCGCCCGATCTCCAAGGTGACGAGCAGCAACACGAGCGCACCCACAAGGGACAGCGGAGGCCAGAAAGCGGCGCCGAGCGCAATAGCCAGCACCCCGCCGACGGCGAAGGGTAGCTGCCGACGCAGGCGTTGCGCGGCGCCGGGATCCGGCGTTCGCAAGGCCGTCGGCAAGAGGACCTGCAAGCTTCCCAGCGCCGTCAAACCGATGAATCCGAGCGTGTTCAGATGCAGATGCAGCAGGCGCAGTTGCGGTCGTTCTTGCGGCCACCAACTCATTGCCGGGATCAGCAGCAGCGCTGCCGCCAGGAAGACGATGGCCAGCAGATACCACTGCCAGCCGGGGTGCGGTCTTCCCAGCGTTGCTCTGGCACGCCGGATCACCCAGCTGGCAAAGAGCAGCGCGATCAGAAGAGTGCCGCTGGCTGCGGTGTACAAAGCACTCTCCGGCAGCGTTCCCCGGAAGGCGAGAAAGGTCAGCACGCCAGCCAACTGCAGCAGCAGCGGCAGCAGCAGAATGCTGCGCGGTGCTGCGCGGCTGCGCGTCAGGACGGGGACGAAATGGCTGATGGCGGCAAAAATCAGCGGCACGATGCCGATCGCGAAGATCAGGTGTGCTGCGGCGGTGACAGACACGCCGCCGGAATGCAGCAGCGCCAGCGCCGCAAGAAAAACCGCGACCGCAGAAAAACCCAGGTAAATCAGCACCGCTTCACACTCTCACCCGTCTTTTCTGCGCCGGCAAGCTGCCGTGCAGACCTCGGCTGCGGCGGCTTGCCGTCAAGCCATTCTGGTGAAATCGATGACGATGGCGCCGGCTTCGCGCTGCACGTACTTGATTTGCAGCGCATCGCCGAAGCGGGCCTGCAACTGCGCCAGCAGCGGCAGCGGATCGTGGTCGTTGCAGAAGCGCATCGTTTCTCCGGCAATCAAGGCATCGAGTGCGCCAAAGATCGCCGCGTGGCGAAAACGCTTGGCGACGCCGCGTGCGTCGAAGGGATAAATGGCTTCCTGAGTGGGCTGGTCGCAAGCATGCATGGCGGTCTCCGTGAGTAACAAGGTGGTTGGGAGAAGGGATCTTGGGACACCGGCCCCGGGCTGTCTTTGATATGGGCCGGCAATACCCATACGTGTGGCACAGGAACGAAGCCAAAGCGGAGCGGCTGGCAAGAGCGCTGGGAAAAGAGCGGCAAAAGGGCGGGAAAAGGGTGAGAGCAAGCCGCTCAAGACCTTGAGCAGCGTGCGGCCGTTGGGGCCCCCGGCAGCGCCTGCTGCGAAGAGCTGTTATCGCGGATAATGGGCAGCATGCGTCGCTATCTCAAGAAATATCTTCCCGATCAGGAAACGATCCGCAGCAACCCCTGGCTGCGTCCCTTCCAGTCATCCTTGCTGCATCCGCGGCTATGGCACCTGAATCGCCACTCGGCGGCCGGTGCGGTGGCCACCGGCCTGTTCTGCGGCTTGATTCCCGGTCCGCTGCAAATGATCGGCGCGGCACTCGCTGCGGTCAAGTTTCGCATCAATCTGCCGCTCGCTCTTCTCGTCACCCTGTACACCAATCCCTTTACCATCGTGCCGCTGTACCTGGTGGCGTATCAGCTGGGGCGGCTGTTGACCGGCGACAGCGCGGGTTTCATTGCGCCGCCGGAGTTCAGCATCACTGCCTTTGCCGCCTGGAGCGAGGCCATGCAGGGATGGATGCTGGTCGTCGCCAAGCCCCTCGGCCTGGGCCTCCTGGCGCTGGCCAGCACGCTCTCGGTGTTCGGTTACCTGGCGACGCGGGCGATCTGGCGGCTATACCTGATCAAGGCCTGGCGTCGTCGCCGAAGCGCCTCCTGAGTCCTGCTCGCTCGCGGCTCGGCATCGCCCGCTCTCGGCAAGGACTTGCCTGATAGCATGCGGCGAAGGATACTCGCCCCTGTTGTCGTCAACCGCTCCGGACCCTCTGCGAAAAAATGGCAGGCAGGTGGCAACAAACGACAAGCCGTCTCAACAATGCGCAAGGAGATCTTGATGGCCAAGACATCGAAAGTCCGCTTTTGCTGGGAGGACCCGCTGCTTCTCGAGGCGCAGTTGAGCGAGGAGGAGCGCATGCTGCGCGATGCCGCGCGCGACTACTGTCAGGGTCGTCTGCTGCCACGGGTGCAGGATGCGTTTCGCCACGAGCGCACCGATCCGGCGATCTTCCGCGAAATGGGCGCGATGGGCCTGCTCGGCGCGACGATTCCGAGCGAGTACGGTGGCGCCGGCCTCAACTACGTCAGCTATGGTCTGGTGGCCCGCGAGGTCGAGCGCGTCGATTCGGGTTATCGCTCGATGATGAGCGTGCAGTCGTCCCTGGTGATGGTTCCGCTGCACGCGTTTGGCACCGAGGCGCAGAAAAGCAAGTACCTGCCGCGCCTGGCGAGTGGTGAATTGATCGGCTGCTTCGGCCTCACCGAACCCAACCACGGTTCCGATCCCGGTGGCATGACCAGCCGGGCGCGCGCGGTTGACGGTGGCTACCGACTGTCGGGTAGCAAAATGTGGATCACCAACTCGCCGATCGCCGATGTCTTCATCGTCTGGGCCAAGGACGATTTCGGCGCGATTCGCGGCTTCATCCTCGACAAGGGAATGAAAGGCCTGTCTGCGCCGGCTATCCACGGCAAAGTCGGCTTGCGGACCTCGATTACCGGCGAAATCGTCATGGACGAGGTCTTCGTCCCCGAGGAGAATGCCTTCCCCGACATCCGTGGCCTCAAGGGGCCGTTTACCTGCCTCGATTCGGCGCGTTACGGGATTTCCTGGGGAGCGCTCGGCGCCGCCGAGTTCTGCTGGCACACGGCGCGCCGGTACACCCTCGATCGCCAGCAGTTCGGTCGTCCGCTGGCTGCCAATCAGTTGATCCAGAAGAAGCTGGCCGACATGCAGACCGAAATCACGCTGGCGCTCCAGGCCTGCCTGCGCCTCGGGCGCATGAAGGACGAAGGTACGGCGACGCCGGACATCACTTCGATGATGAAACGCAATTCCTGTGGCAAGTCGCTCGACATTGCCCGCAGCGCGCGCGACATGCTCGGTGGCAACGGGATCTCGGACGAATTCGGCGTCATCCGGCACATGGTCAACCTCGAAGTGGTCAATACCTACGAAGGCACGCACGACGTGCACGCCCTGATCCTCGGGCGTGCGCAAACCGGCATCGCTGCTTTCTGAAGCCGCCGATGAGTCCTGCAGCCAGCGCAGCGAAAAGCGGTGGCGCGCTGGCGCATCTGCGCGTGCTCGACCTGTCGCGCGTTCTCGCCGGCCCCTGGGCCAGTCAGCTGCTGGCCGACCTTGGCGCCGAGGTCATCAAGGTCGAGCGGCCCGGCTGCGGCGACGACACGCGCGGCTGGGGGCCGCCGTGGCTGGCCGACGGCGATGGCCAGGCGACGCGCGAGGCCGCCTATTTCCTGTGCACCAACCGCAACAAGCGCTCGCTGACCGTCGATATCACGCGACCCGAGGGGCAGGAGATCGTTCGCCAACTGGCGCGCGACGCCGACGTGCTGATCGAGAACTTCAAGGTCGGTGGCCTGGCCGCCTACGGCCTCGATCAGCACAGCCTGCGTACGCTCAACCCCAAACTTGTTTATTGCTCGATCACCGGCTTTGGACAGCACGGGCCCTACGCGGCACGCGCCGGCTACGACTTCCTGATTCAGGGCATGGGTGGCCTGATGAGTGTCACCGGCACGGCGGACGGCGAGCCCGGCGCCGGCCCGCAGAAAGTCGGCGTCGCCCTGACCGACATCCTGACCGGTCTCTACGCCGGCAACGCCGTTCTCGCCGCGCTGGCGCATCGCGACCGGGACGGTTTTCGCAGCGGTGAAGGCCAGCACATCGACCTTGCACTGCTCGACGTGCAGATCGCCTGTCTGGCCAATCAGGCGATGAACTATCTGGTTTCCGGGACGGCGCCGAAGCGAATGGGCAATGCCCACCCGAACATCGTCCCCTATCAGGATTTCCCGACGGCCGACGGCGACATGATCCTGGCGATCGGCAACGACGGCCAGTTCGCACGCTTCTGCACTGTCGCCGGACATCCCGAATGGGCCGGCGACGAGCGCTTCGCCAGCAACGCGGCGCGCGTCAGGCATCGCCGGGAATTGATCCCGCTGCTTCGCCAAACCACGGTGCTGCGAACGACCCGCGAGTGGATCGCCGCGCTCGAGAAGGCCGCCGTGCCCTGTGGTCCCATCAACGACCTGGCCGCCGTCTTCGCCGATCCGCAGGTGCAGGCACGCGGCATGCGTCTCGCCATGGCGCATGCCAACGGCGGCAGCGCGCCGCAGGTGGCCAATCCGATTCATCTGTCGGCGACGCCGGTCGAATACCGCAAAGCGCCGCCGACACTCGGCGAGGATACCGCGGCCGTGTTGCGTGAACTGGGTCACAGCGACACCCGGATCGCGGCGCTTCGGCAAGCGGGGATTGTGTAGTTGCGTGGCGCGGCGCGGGAACCGGGGCGGCAGCTTCGCACGGCGCGATAGGAGCAGCTTGCCACCCCCGGGGAAGCACTGAAGCAGCCGCTGGCGGCGCTGCAGACCGTCGCTGACACTGCCGAATCGCTGCAAAAAGCCAATGAAGATCTTGTACGACTGGCTCACTGGTCACGGAATCGTGGTTGAGCGCTTCCGTTGAACGGGCGGCTCGCATAAAGTGAGCGCTCTGGTCGTGGCACGGAAGTGAGTGAAACCTGTGTAGGGGCACCCGCAGAATTTCCTGTTCCTTTCCAGGATTTTGCGCGGCAGTTCGCGCAAGTGGGCGGATTGAAAAGTAAATGGAGAAGAGCAGCCCCAAGAATCCGCTTTTTCCCGTATTGCGGTACTGTGGCAAGTGGGTAGGGCCCAGAGCGGCTCCGAAAAGAGAACAGCATCGCCAAGAGAAGCGTTGCAGAAGACCCCCCGTAGCAAAACACCAAAGGAGAGAAACGATGAAAGCATCATTGCGCCATGCCCTGCTGGCCACCGCCGCAGCCGCCTGTTTTTCCGTATCGGCCCACGCCGCCGAGTTCATCAATGTCCTGACCGGAGGCACCAGTGGCGTCTACTATCCGCTCGGCGTTGCCCTTTCGCAGATCTATGCCAAGGCGCTTCCCGACGCCAAGACCTCGGTGCAGGCGACCAAGGCCAGCGCCGAGAATCTCAACCTGCTGCAAGCCGGTCGCGGCGAAATCGGCTTCACGCTTGGCGACGCCCTCAGTGAAGCCTGGAAAGGCAACGAGGAGGCCGGTTTCAAGACACCGCTCAAGAAGCTGCGCACGGTGGCCGCGATTTACCCCAACTATATCCAGATCGTTGCCAGTGCCGAGTCCGGCATCAAGACCCTGGCCGACCTGAAAGGCAAGAATGTTGCCGTCGGCGCGCCGAAGTCGGGAACCGAACTCAACGCGCGCGACATCTTCAAGGCGGCCGGCATGAGCTACAAGGATTTCGGCAAGGTCGAGTATCTGCCGTTCGGTGAATCGGTCGAACTGATGAAGAACCGTCAGCTCGACGCCACGGTGATTTCTGCCGGGCTCGGCGTGGCCGCCCTGCGCGATCTCGCCACCTCGGTGCCGATCACCGTCATCCCGATCCCGGCGGAAGTGGTGAACAAGATCGGCGAAGCCGCCTATCAGGTGGGCACCGTTCCGGCCGACACTTACAGCGGGCAGACCACTGCGGTCCCGACCGTCGCCGTACAGAATTTCCTGGTCACTCACGAGGGCGTTCCGACCGATATCGTCTATGCGATGACCAAGTCGATGTTCGCCAACCTCGATCAACTGGCTGCCGCGCACGCTGCTGCCAAGGCGATCAACAAGGATAATGCGGCCAAACAGCCGCCAGTTCCCTTGCATCCGGGCGCCGAGAAATACTATCGCGAAGCCGGGCTGATCAAGTAGTCGACGGCCACCAGGTCGCGTTGCTGCGCGCGATTCCGGGCAGCAACGCGGCGCGCTGCAAGGACTCGCCATGAATGATCGTTCAGTCGCTCCGCCGCCGGAGCACGTGCCCGAAGAAAGTGCCGCGCACGGCACGCAGCGACGCCTCTCGGGCCGCTCGCTGCAACTGGTCACCGCTGTCGCTCTGGCGTTCTCCGCTTACCAGTTGACGGTGGCCGCTTTCCATCCCCTGTCGAGCCTGGTTACCCGCTCACTGCACGTCGGCTTCCTGCTGACCATCACTTTCTTGCTTTACCCGGCGTTCAAGCGTGCCGACAAGCTGACGCGGATCAGTATCGGTGACGGCGTGCTCGCCATCCTTGCTTTCGCGCTCGGCACCTACCACTGGATTTTCGAAGCCGAACTGATTCAGCGTTCGGGCGACCCGAGCACTGCCGACCTGGTCGTCGGCACGGCACTGGTGGTGCTGGTCTTCGAGGCGGCGCGCCGCCTGCTCGGCGTGGCGCTGCCGATCGTTTGCGGAGGCTTCCTGCTCTACGGCATGTTCGGTGAGTATCTTCCCGGCGTGCTCGAACACCGCGGCTACGGCTTCGATCAGATCGTCAACCAGCTGGCGCTCGGTACCGAGGGCCTGTTCGGCATTCCGACGCTGGTTTCGGCGACCTACATCTTCCTGTTCATCCTTTTCGGCTCCTTCCTCGAACACGCCGGGATGATCAATCTCTTCAATTCCCTGGCGCTTGGTACCGTCGGTCACACCAAGGGCGGGCCGGCCAAGGTGGCGGTGCTCTCGTCCGGCTTGATGGGCACGATCTCCGGCTCCGGCGTCGCCAATGTGCTCACTACCGGCCAGTTCACGATCCCGCTGATGAAGCGTTTCGGTTATTCCGGCGTCTTTGCCGGCGCCGTCGAGGCGACCGCTTCGATGGGCGGCCAGGTGATGCCGCCGGTGATGGGAGCGGTGGCTTTCATTATGGCCGAGAACCTTGATGTGCCCTACACGGAGATTGTCAAGGCAGCGGTCGTGCCGGCCATTCTCTACTACCTGACGGTGTTCTGGATGGTGCACCTGGAAGCCGGGCGCAAGGGGCTGACGGGAATTCCAAAAGAAGAGTGCCCGAACCCATTCAAGGCGATTCGCGAGCAGTGGTACCTGATCCTGCCATTGATGATTCTCGTCGGCATGCTGTTCAACGGCTTCACTCCGATGTTCTCGGGCATGGTCGGACTGTCGCTGACAGCCGTGCTGATTCTCGGCGCGGCCCTGGCGGCGCGAGTTTCCGGCACCGCTTTCCGCTACGTGTTCTGGATCGCCCTGGGGCTGGCCTGCGCAACGATGCTCGAGTGGGGCGTGCATGCCTTGCTGGTGGTTATCGCCGCCCTGGTTGCCGCGGCCTGCTTCGTCAGCGGCGCCCGGGAGAGTCTGCAGGTCATGAAAATGAGTCTGGCCGATGGCGCCAGGCAGGCGCTGCCGGTCGGTGTTGCCTGCAGCATCGTCGGTGTCATCATTGGCATCCTGACCCTGACCGGCGCCGCCTCCAGCTTCGCCGGCTTCATCCTCACGGTCGGCGAAACCAGCCTCTTCCTGTCGCTGCTGCTGACCATGCTGGTCTGCCTGATCCTCGGCATGGGCATTCCGACCATCCCCAACTACATCATCACCAGCGCCATTGCCGCCCCGGCCCTGCTCAAGCTCGGCGTACCGCTGATCGTCAGCCACATGTTTGTCTTCTACTTCGGGATCATGGCCGATCTGACGCCGCCGGTGGCGCTCGCCGCCTTTGCGGCCAGTTCGATTGCCAAGGAGCCGGGACTGAAAATCGGCATGAAAGCGGTGCAGATCGCCATCGCCGGCTTCGTCGTTCCGTACATGGCGGTCTATGACCCGGCGATCATGCTGCAGGGGAACCCGTCGGTTCTGGCCGTCACCTATGTGCTGCTCAAGGCGGTGCTGGCGATCGCCCTGTGGGGCGGGGCTTCGATCGGCTACTTCTGGGCGCCACTGAATGTGCTGGAGCGCGTTCTCGCCACCGCTGCCGCCGCCAGCCTGGTGGTCGCCCTGCCGCTGACCGATCAGGTCGGCTTTGCCCTGGCTACCGCCTTTATCATCGCGCACTGGCTGAGGAAGCGCCGGCAGCCATGCCACTCTGCCTGAGCGCCGGCGCCGCAGCGACCGCAGTGACGGTTGTCGCAGTGAATGCCTTCACCCTGGCGTGGATGCACTCCATCGAGAAGACCCGCTGGGAGGAGGACTGGCGAGTGGAAGGCACGTTGTTGCGCGTCGTTGCGGCCAGGATTCAGGGCAGCGGCGCGGGCATGGAGCCGCCAGCCGATGCGCTGCTCCGCGACGGCAGCTGGCACTATCGACCGAGCTTGCCGCCGCTGCCACAGCTCTTGCTGTCGCACTCGCCGTATGCGGGCAGCTACGAACTGTGCGTGGACGGCGGTTGCCAGCCGCTTGCCGATTATCTTCCTGGACTTGCGCGCCAAGCGACGCTGCGTCTCACTGCGTGTGCGAACGAAGCTGCTGGCGCTCCACGCTAGGCAGTGCTCACTCCGCCACGATCGCGTTCTACCGATCGCAGGGCTCAGGGCGCGAAACGAGCGAGCAGCATGGCACAATGGCAGCTTCTTCGAAAAGGAGCCGCCATTGTTGGCACGAGTGATCCTGATGTGCGAGTCGCAGCAAGCCGGGCAGGCCGCCGCGTTGCTTACTGTTCGCGAACCCGCCAGCGTTTCTCGGGCGTGGCTACGATGGCTGCCAAGGCAGCTGTGAGCGGATGGATCTCCGAAGTGCCGAGCGCATATGCCGTGTGCGCCGGCATGGCCACTGACGTGGGCCGCGTGCGCCGCAACAACGAGGATGCTCTGAGCTTTGTTTGCCCGGATGACCTTGCGCTGCGCCGACGTATGGGCGTGCTGGCGGTGGTCGCCGACGGCATGGGAGGACACCGGGGAGGAGAGGTGGCGAGCACGCTGGCCGTGGAAACCATTTGCCGCGGCTATTTTTCCGAGCTGCCGGGCGAGGATCGCTTGCAGGCCCTGGAACGGGCAATGCTCGACGCGAATCACGCGATTTGCAGGGCCGGCCTGGCGGATCCCTCGCTCGAGGGGATGGGGACGACGGCAACCGTGCTGGTCGTCGTGGACAACAGAGTGTTCTTCGCGCATGTTGGCGATAGTCGCCTCTATCACTGCGCCAATGGCCGCTGTCGGCAACTGACCGAGGACCACACCCTGGTCCAACAAATGGTGAAGAACCACGTGCTCAGCGCGGAAGACGCTCGTGATTACCCGATGCGCAACGTCCTCATGCGCTCCCTCGGCACCTATTCGGGTCTGCAGATTGCCACCCAGAACTGCGCTGCTCCGCAGATCGGCGACGCCTTCGTCCTCTGCTCGGACGGCTTGCATGCTTCAATCGAGCCCGCTGAAATCGCCGAGCTTGTCGCCTCCCTGGAACCGCAAGAAGCCAGTCAGCGCTTGGTCGATCTGGCCTGTGTGCGTGATGGTAGCGACAACATTTCGGTGGCCGTGGTCGTCATCCGGCCAGCCGCCGCCAGCGAGGAATGACGAATCGGCGGCGATGCTTGGTAAAAAAGGCGCGGATACTGGCCGGGGCTTGCTCAGTAACGCAAGGCAATGGTCAGCCACAGCGGCAAGGTGAGCATCGCCACCAGGGTGTTCGCCGAAACCAGCCAGGCGACGCCCGGGCCGTCGCCGCCCATGCGTACCGCCAGAATATAGGCTGAGGTTGCGGTTGGCAGGGCGCTGAAAACGATCACTGTATCGAAGTACACCCCGCTCAGGCCCAGGCTGCTGGCCGCCAGCAGGCCTGCCGCCGGCACGGCCAGGAGCTTGACCGCCAGCAGGTAGCACGAAGCGGCATGCGATCCGGAAGTGCCGCGCAACTTCAAGGCCGCGCCGACGGCCAGCAGGCCGAGGGCGATCGCCGCTTCGCCGAGACGGCCCAGCAATTGGCCGGCGGCGGCGGGCAGGGTCAGGCCGCTGGCGCTGAAAGCAAAACCGGCCAGCGTGGCCAGGATCAGCGGATTGCGGACCATTTCGCGGAGCAGCCCGAGATTGCCGTGCCGGGCCAGCATCCACACCGAGGCGAGGTTGGCCAGTGGCACCATTGCGCCGATCAGGATGCCCATCGCGGCGATCCCCGGAGCGCCGTGCAGCTTGCCGATGACCGCCAGTCCGAGGTAGGAGTTGAAGCGGAAAGCGCACTGGAAGCGCGAGGCGAAAAGCGTCTTGTTGCCCTTGAACAGCGGCGCTGCGAAGAGGCCGAAAAGCACCCCGCAGCCGAGCGCTGCGGCGCCGCTGGCGAACAGCGGTGCGGCGGTGGCGAAGTCGATGTGGGTGCTGGCCAGGGCCTTGAACAGCAGGGCCGGAAAGAGAACGAAATAGACCAGCTTTTCCAGGCCACTCCAGAAGTGCTCACCGAAATCGACCAGCCGGAAGAGCGCCCAGCCGAGCAGGATCAGGCCGAAATCGGGAAGCAGGAGAAGTACGCCTTGCATGCGCTCGGATCCGGCGAGCGCGGCTCAGATGACTTTCTGCGCGCGCAGATTGGCGATCTCGGCGGCGCTGAAACCGGCTTCGCCCAGGATCTCCTCACTGTGCTCGCCGGCGGCCGGCGGCAGGTGGCGTGCTTCGAAAGGGTGTTCGCTGATTTTGAACGGCGGTGCGAACTGCTTGACACCGGCGACTTCGACGATCATTCCGCGCGCCTTCAACTGCTCGTTTTCGAGGCTCTCCTCGAGTCGCAGGACCGGCGCGACGCAGCAGTCGACGCCATCGAAAACCGAGGTCCACTCGGCGAGACTGCGCTGGGCGAAAATGGCTTCCAGTTCGCCGCGGATGCGCTGACCCTCGGCTCCGGTGGCAAAAGCACAGGGGCGCAGTTCGGGGCGGTCGAGGGTGTCGCAGAGGGTTTGCCAGAACTTCGGCTCCATCGCGCTGACTGCCAGGTGGCGGCCGTCGCTGGTCGCATAGACACCGTAGCTGGGCATGCCTCCGGAAAGCAGGTCTTCGCCGCGCGGCAGCGCGCGTCCGCGGTCGAGCACGGCCAGTAGCGGGAAAACGGTGTGCGCGAAAACGGCGTCGGTCATCGACACGTCGACGTAGCGGCCACGACCGCTGGCACGGGCGTCGACGACGCCGGCGAGCAGCCCGATCAGCGCGCTCAGCGAGCCGCCGAGCAGGTCGCCGATCTGGAAGTTGGGAATTGCCGGCGCACTGCCGGCGATGCCGATCTGGTCGAGCAGGCCGCTGTAGGCCAGGTAATTGAGGTCGTGGCCGGCGCGGTCGCGGTAGGGGCCGTCCTGGCCGTAGCCGGTGATCGCGCAATAAACGATGCGCGGGTTGATTGCCGCTACCGCCTGGTAGCCGATTCCCAGCTTGTCGACGACACCGGGGCGAAAGCCCTCGACGATGACATCCGCGCTGGCGGCGAGGCGCATGAAGGCGGCGACGCCGGCGGCCTGCTTGAGGTCCAGCGTCAGGCTGCGCTTGTTGCGATTGACCAGTTCGAAGTAGCTGGTCTTGCCGTGCACCGCGCCGGCGCTGCGTGCGTAATCGCCGGCACCGGTGTCCTCGATCTTGATCACGTCGGCACCGAGATCGCCGAGGTGCATGGTTGCCAGCGGTCCTGGCAGGAGTCTGCTCAGATCAAGGACGCGAAGTCCGTCGAGAGGAGGTGGGCGCATGCTGAGGGGCTTTCGAAAGGAGCTTGTTGGTGGGGCTCGACGGCAGAGCGGCCAGTGCGCGCAGCCGTGCGAAGTGAGCAAAGTAAGGCCTCGTCAAGGGCGGTAAAGGCGCAGGGTGGCTAGTCGTGGCGAGTCGTGACAAATAATTGTGCCAGCTTGTGTCGAATGATGCATTGTAAGTCTTGCGCGCTGGGCCGCGCTTACCGCCGCCGGACTGGTGGCCGTCGCTGTGGCGGAAAAACAAGGCGACAGCAGCGCGCCAGCGCCGACACGAGCGGCGACAGTTATGCCCCAGGGCTACAACGCGTTATCATGAATATCCCTTGGCTCGCCATGCCTGTACTGTTGAGGCGTGTGGCTCAGCCGGTGGAACCAGCATTGCCCTTGCGCTGTCGGAACCGCTTGCCAATGGGCAACCGCCAACCCGTGTCGCTGGCACGTATACAGAGATACAGAGATACAGAGACCTAGCCGTCGTCCAGGCCGTGGAAGGGCCAATTTATGCTCAACAGGCTGCGAACTTTCTTTTTGAGGAAATCGGTGCTCAGCGCCGTGTTTCTGTGCGCGCTTTATGTGCTCGGCGGCTTCTTCGCCTTGCCGGCAATCGTCAAGTGGCAGGTCGAGAAACAGGTGTCCGAGCAACTCGGTCACTCGATAAGCGTCGGCGACATCCGCTTCAATCCGCTGCTGTTCCGGTTCGAGGTCGACGACCTCGCCTTTTCCGATCCCGACGGGCAGCCACTGCTGGGCTTCAAATACCTGCTGGTCGATTTCGAGCTACGCAGCCTGATCGATCGCGCCTGGACTTTCGCCGAAGCGCGCCTCGAGGCCCCGGTGCTGCACTTTGCCCTTGACAAGGAGGGCCGGCACAACTTCGCGCCTCTGCTCGAACGCCTGCCGGAAAGCGAGCCCGATCAGGAAGACGCCGGCCTGCCGCGGTTCATCGTCCAGCGCGTCGCGGTGACCGATGGTCGTTTCGATTTCTCCGACCAGCTGCACGACGAGCCGCTGGTGACACACATCGAGCCGCTCTCGATCGAGATCGACAATCTCTCCAGCCTGCCCGAGCAGGCCGCCAGCTACCGGCTGTCGGCGCGGACCGCGGTCGACGAGGCCTTCGAGAGCAGCGGCGAGCTGGCGCTCAACCCGATCGCCACGAAGGGGCGGCTGACATTGAGCGGCTTGCAGCTAGCAACTTTGGTCAGGAGTATGCCGCGTCTGCTGGCCATCGAATCGCCGGCAGGGAAAGTGGATCTTGGCGCCAGCTTCGACCTCGCGGTCGATGCTGGTGGGGAGCTCGCCGGTGTCGTGCAGGATCTCGATTTCGACATCGCCGGCCTGTCGCTCAGTGCTGCCGAGGCTGCGTCGCCGCTGCTGGCTCTGGAAACATTGTCATTGAAGCAGGGACGGGTCGATCTCGCTGCACGCGAAGCACGGCTGGCGACTTTCCGTCTGGCGAAAGGCCGCGTCGCCGTCGCCTTCGACGATGAAGGCAAGCTCAACTGGGAAAAACTGCTGCGCGCCACTGCGAAGTCGCCTGCAGAGAAAACGGCGGAAACGGCGGAAACGGCGGAAACTGCGGCGGTAGAGGTGGAGCCAGGGTCGGAGGTCGTGGCGGTCGCAGTGGGCGCTGCCGTTGCCGGCGCGCCGAAGGCGCCCGTGCCAGGCGCATGGCGAGTGCTCATCGACAGTGCTGAACTCTCCGAAATCGAGTTCGGCTATGCGGACCCGGCGCAGGCCTTGGCCCTCGACGTTGCCGCACTGGCTTTCGAAACCTCGCCGTCGATCGAGTTGGCGGTGGCGGGAACGCGCGTCGAGCTGGCGCAGCCGAAGCTGGCACTGAGCGGTACGCGACTCAAGAGCGGCGCAAACTCGCTGGCGCTCGACGGCTCGGTTGCCGCCGAGAAGATCGCCATGCTCATCGCCGATGCGGCTTTTGATCTCACGATCGACAAGCCACAAACGAGCTTTGGCGGACTGCAGGCACAGAGCGGGGCCAACAGCGTCGATCTGGGCAAGCTGGCGATCGCCAGCGAGACGCTGGCGCTGGTGCAGAGCGACACCGGGCTCGAGCTCACGATCGACAAGCCACAAACCAGCTTTGCCGGGCTGAAGGCGAAGAGCGGGGCCGACGGCGTCGATCTGGGCAAGCTGGCGATCGCCAGCGAGAAAGTGTCGCTGGCGCAGAGCGACGCCGCTCTGCGCATCGACGCGGCTGCTGCACAGGTCTCGATGGCTGGCCTTGCTGCGCATCAGGGCGCAGATCGCATCAAATGGCAGGACGCCGCCCTCGATGTGCGTGCCATTGCCGCCACCCTGGCTGGGTCGTCTGCCTCGCGCGCTGCCTCTGGCTTGAAGCTGAGCTTTGCCGATGTGGCGCTGAAATTGAAGGCCCTCGGTGCCGTTGCCCAGGGCTCATCGTCCGAAGTTGCGCGCATTGCGGCGGCCAGCCTTGGCGCCAAGTCGCTGTTGATTGCGCTGCCCGACGGGCCGCTTGACGTGACCGGCGATGGCCTCAGCGTGGCGCTGTCGGAGGCCGTTTTTCACAGCCCTGCCGATCCCGCGACCGAAATGCTCCGTTTTGCGCGCACGAACATCAGCGGCGGCGTGCTGCGCTTGAAGGACCGGGTGCTCAGCGTCGACAAGCTCGTCCTTGCCGATGGCAAGGCGCGGACCTGGCTCGACGCGGCGGGTAAATTCAACGGGCTAATCGTAGTGCGCGGCGCCGCCGAGGCGGCGGTTGAGGCCGCGGCGGCGACCGAGGGTGACGCCGCAGCGGCGGAAATTGCCTGGCGAGTGGCCGTCAAGTCGGTCGAGGTCGACAACTTCGCGCTCGGCTTCGAAGATCGCAGCGGCGGCCCGCCGCTGGCGGTGGGGCTGGAGGCGATTCGCGCGCGCATCGCCGGTTTCGCCACCGGGGTCAGCACGCCGATGCAGGTCGAGCTCAAGGCCAGGGTGGTCAGCGGCGGCGAGATCGAGGCCAAGGGCAGCGTTCGCGCCGACAACGGTGCCTCGGATCTGCAGCTCAAGCTGGCGGCCATCGCGCTGGCGCCGGTGCAGCCCTACCTGTCGGAGGTCGCCGAACTGACTCTGGCGTCGGGGACGCTGTCGACTGCCGGGCGTTTGCGCTACGGCGATCCCGCCGCCGACGCCAAACTGGCCTACAAAGGCAGCTTTGCGGTCGATAAGCTGCAGATCGACGAGATCGAGCCGAAGCGGCCTTTCGTCACCTGGGAGACCCTGGCGACTGACGACCTGCTGCTGAACGTCGAGCCGAACCGCCTGGACATCGGCGAACTGCGGCTCGTGGCGCCGGATGGGCGCTTGATCATCGCCGAGGATCAGTCGGTGAATCTGACCGACGTTCTGAAGAAAAAGCCCAAAGGCGACGAGTCGGCTGCTGCCGCCGAGCCGGCCGGCGGGGAAGACGCTCCAGGAGCCGCCACCGCGGCGGCAACAGCCGACGACAGCGCTCCGGCGGATGATCCTTTCCCGGTCAGCATCGCCCGCATGCGCATTTCCAAGGGCGTGCTCGATTTTGCCGACCTCAGTCTGCGACCGCAGTTCGGGACGCGCATGCATGACCTGAAAGGGGTGATCACCGGTCTGGGGACGGATCCGACCCGCAGCGCCAAAGTGCAACTCGACGCCAACGTCGACAAGTACGGATCGGCGAAGATTCGCGGTGAAATCAGCGTGTTTCGCCCGGAAAAACTGACCGATATCGAGATGACTTTCCGTAACCTGACGATGAGCTCGCTGTCGCCGTACGTAGTCAAATTCGCGGGCCGCAGGATCACCGGCGGGCAACTGGCGCTCGATCTGCAGTACAAGATCAAGGACAGCAAGCTGCGCGGCGAGAACAAGATCGTTCTCAAGCAGGTGAAACTCGGCGAGCAGGTCGATTCCCCAGGCGCGGCGGACCTGCCGCTCGATCTGGCGATCGCCATTCTGAGTGACTCAAAGGGGGTCATCGACATCGGCCTGCCGGTCAGCGGCGATCTCGGTGACCCTGAATTTTCCTATGGGGCGGTGATCGGCAAGGCCTTCGGCAACCTTATCGCCGGCATCATTACCGCGCCCTTCCGGGCGCTCGGAGCGCTTTTCGGTGCCGGTAGCGATGCCAAGCTCGACAGCATCGACTTCGAACCCGGCCGCGCCGCGCTGGCGCCGCCCGAGCGCGAGAAACTGGCAGCGGTCGCCGGTGCGATGAAGGAGCGCAAGACGCTGACCCTGGTGGTGCCACCCGCGCAGTCGGCCGAAGTGGACACGCCGGCGCTCAAATCGCTCGCCGTGCGCACCGCCATTGTCGCGCGCATGGGACTCGAATTGACGCCCGGCGAAGATCCCGGCCCGGTCGACGCGGCGAACCCGCGCGCGCAGGTGGCCATCGAGGCGGTGTTCAGTGAGCGCTATGCTCCCGAAGTGCTGGCACTGGTAAAGCAGCGGGCGCTGGCCGCCGCACCGCCTGGCGGGAAGTCAGCCGCGGCACCGCCGCCGGCGTTCTACCAGAACCTTGTCGAGCGCATGATCAAGGAGCAGCCAGTCTCCGACGAGGAGCTGGCACGGCTGGCGACACGGCGCGGCGAAGCGATCGTCGCCGAGATGACTGCCGTTGATGGAGTGGACGCCAAGCGCGTGCAGCTCGGCAAAGCGCGGCCGGCCAGTGCGGCGACCAACAAGGCGGTTACCTTGCAGCTCGAACTCGAGGTCGCCAAGTGAAGCCAGTCGCCGATGCCGGTTTGTTGAGTCGACTGGACGAGAATATCTGGGGTCGCCACGGCGGTGACGGCCTGCCCTTGTGGCAGGCGCGCGGCATGCGGGTCTTGCGTACGCTCCTGCTGCTGGTGCGCGATGTGGTGAATGGGCAATTGACCCTGCGCGCCATGAGCCTGGTCTATACGACGCTGTTGTCGATCGTACCGCTGCTGGCCCTGAGTTTTTCGGTGCTCAAGGCCTTCGGCGTGCACAACCAGATTCAGCCGATGCTGCTGAAGTTTCTCGAGCCCCTCGGCAAGGAGGGGGAGGAGATCGCGGACAACATCATCGCCTTCATCCAGAACATGAACGTCGGCGTGCTCGGTGCCCTGGGCCTGGCCTTGCTGCTCTACACGGCGATTTCCTTGATGCAGAAAATCGAGGAATCGCTGAACTACATCTGGCACATTCAGCGTCACAGGCCGCTGGCCGATCGTTTCAGCCGCTATCTGAGCGTTCTCATGGTCGGTCCGATACTCGTTTTTGCGGCCCTGGGCATCACCGCCACGGTGATGAATGTCGAGACCGTGCGCGGACTGCTGGCGATCGAGATGCTCGGCCAGCTGGTGCAGACGATCAGCCGCTTGACGCCCTATCTGCTGGTGATCGCCGCCTTCACCTTTGTTTACATGTTCATCCCCAACGCGCGTGTGCGTCTGCTCCCGGCCTTGATCGGCGGCGTTGCCGGTGGTGTCGCCTGGCAAACCGCAGGTTGGGCATTTGCGACTTTCGTGGCCAGTTCGCACCAGTACGCGGCGATTTACTCGAGCCTGGCGATTCTGATTCTGTTCATGATCTGGCTCTATCTGAGCTGGCTGATCCTGCTTTTCGGCGCCAGTGTCGCTTTTTACGCGCAGCATCCGGAGTACCTCTACGCCGGTGTCGGCGAACCGCGATTGAGCAACCGCATGCGCGAGCGGCTGGCGTTGTCGACCATGACCCTGGTCGCCAGCCGCTTCGTTGCCGGCGAGCCGACGCCCTCGCTGGGCGAATTCATTCGCTTGCTGCGGATGCCGAGGCACGTCCTGGAGAACGTGCTCGATGCCCTGGAGAGCGAGAAACTGCTGCTGCAAAGCAGCGACGATCCACCGCTCTACCTGCCCGGACGCGACCCGGCATTGATCAGCGTGGTGGAGGTCCTGGAGACGGTACGCAGCGCCGGCGAGGAGCGCTTTTTTTCACCCGCTGGTTTGCCGGCGCTGCCCGCAGTCGACCAGATATTCGAGCGCATGCAGCAGGCGCTTGAGGCGATGGTCGGCAGCATCAGCCTGCGTGAGCTGGCCGCGCAGCCGACGGCGGCCATGCCGCCCGCTACGCCCGCTGCGCCTGAGCAGGAGGTCGACCAGGACCCTGACCCGGAGGGTGGTCAAGACCTGGACCAAGTCGGGCCGGAAGGCGCCGCCGAATGCGGCGCCGGCCCTGGGCTTACAGCAACTCTTCCAGACGCAGGCGGACGATCGCCCCCTTGACGGCGGCGAGCGAGGCGATGCGGGCAATCGCCGCGTCGATGTTTCTTTCGCGCGTCTGATGGGTGAGCATGATGATCTCGGTCTGGACTTCGCCCTCGGCGGGCTCGCGCTGGATCATGGCGTCGATCGAGATTTCCTGATCGGCGAGAATGCGCGTCACGTCGGCGAGCACACCCGGCCGATCATCAACCCGCAGACGCAGGTAATAGCTGGTGATGACGTCGGCCATCGGCAGAATCGGCAGGTCGACCATCGCATCGGGCTGGAAAGCGAGATGTGGCACGCGGTGCTCCGGGTCGGCGGTGTGCATGCGCGTGACATCGACGAGGTCGGCGATCACCGCCGACGCCGTTGGCTCGGCGCCAGCGCCCTTGCCGTAGTAGAGCGTCGGGCCGACGGCGTCGCCCTTGACCAGGACGGCGTTCATCGCCCCTTCGACATTGGCGATCAAGCGTCGGGTCGGGATCAGCGTCGGATGCACGCGTAGCTCGACACCTTCGCTGGTGCGCTTGGTGATGCCGAGCAGCTTGATGCGGTAGCCGAGCTGTTCGGCGTACTTGATGTCCGCCGCGTCGAGCTGGCTGATGCCTTCGATGTGCGCCTTCTCGAAGCTCATCGAATTGCCGAAAGCGATCGCCGACATGATGCTCAGCTTGTGTGCCGCGTCGACGCCTTCGACGTCGAAGGTCGGATCGGCCTCGGCATAGCCGAGACGCTGCGCTTCCTTGAGCACCACCTCGAAGGACAGCCCTTTGTCGCGCATCTCCGTGAGAATGAAGTTGGTGGTGCCGTTGATGATGCCGGCGATCCATTCGATGCGGTTGGCGGTGAGTCCTTCGCGCAGCGCCTTGATGATCGGGATGCCGCCGGCGACGGCAGCTTCGAAAGCGACCATTACGCCCTGCTTCTGGGCGGCGGCGAAAATCTCGTTGCCGTGTTTGGCGAGCAGCGCCTTGTTGGCGGTCACCACGTGCTTGCCGTTGGCGATCGCCTGCAGGACCAGCTCTTTGGCGACGCTATCGCCGCCGATCAGTTCGACGACGATGTCGACGTCCGGGTCGCAGACCACCGCAACGGGGTCGTCGGTGACCCGGCAGCTGCCGTCGGTCAAGCGGTGCGTGCGATCGAGATTGCGGTCGGCAACGACGCTGACCTGAATGGGACGGCCGGCGCGGCGCGCGATCTCCTCTGCGTTGCGTTTGAGTACCGCGTAGGTGCCGCCACCGACGGTGCCGATGCCGAGAAGTCCAACATTGATAGGTTTCATAGAGCAGCCAGGAGGGGAGGTTGAGGGTCCAGGATGGAATGTGGAATGTGGAATTGGAGAGATGCGTGGAGAGATGCGTCGAGAATGTACCCGCGGGTCAGGGAAAGCCGCGGCCTAAGCCGCGGCGTAGGCCGCGCCGGGAGTCGCCGCGCGCTGACGATAGCTTTCCAGAAAACGTGCGATGCGCGCAATCGCGTCGCGCAGGTCGTCTTCGTGGGGCAGAAAAACCAGCCGGAAGTGATCGTGGTGCGGCCAGTTGAAACCGCTGCCCTGGACCAGCAGCACGCGTTCTTTCTGCAACATCTCGGCAATGAACTTCTGGTCATCGCGAATCGGATAGAGTTTCGCGTCCAGGCGCGGAAACATGTACAGCGCTGCTTTTGGCTTGACGCAGCTGACGCCGGGAATGGCGGTGATCAGCTCGTGCGCCAGGTCGCGCTGGCGGCACATGCGGCCACCCGGGGCGACCAGATCGTCGATACTCTGGTAGCCGCCGAGGGCGGTCTGGATGGCATGCTGCCCGGGCACGTTCGAGCACAGGCGCATCGACGACAGCATATCCAGGCCCTCGATATAGTCACGCGCTTCGCGCAGGTCGCCGGAAACGACCATCCAGCCGGCGCGATAGCCGCAGGAACGGTAGTTCTTTGACAGCCCGTTGAAAGTCACGGTGAGGACATCGGTCGATAGCGAAGCGATCGCCGTATGCGTTGCCCCGTCGTAGAGCACTTTGTCGTACACCTCGTCGGCGTAGATGATCAGGTTGTGCTGACGGGCGATGTCGACCATTTCGAGCAGCACCTGGTCAGGATAAAGCGCGCCCGTGGGGTTGTTCGGGTTGATCACTACCAGCGCGCGGGTGCGTGGCGTTATTTTGGCGCGCAGATCCTTCAGATCGGGCAACCATTCGCTGCCTTCGTCGCAGAGATAGTGGCGCGGCGTGCCGCTGGACAGGCTCACCGCAGCGGTCCACAGGGGGTAGTCCGGTGTCGGCACGAGCACTTCGTCGCCGGCATTGAGCAGCGCGTTCATGGCCATCACGATCAGCTCGGAGACACCGTTGCCGATATAGATGTCCTCCAGCGTCACCCCCTGGATGTGCTTCTGCTGGGTGTAATGCATCACCGCCTTGCGTGCCGAAAAAATGCCTTTTGCATCCGAGTAACCGGCCGCGCTGGGCAGGTTGCGGATCATGTCGAGCTGGATTTCCTCCGGCGAGTCGAAGCCGAACGCGGCCAGGTTGCCGATGTTGAGCTTGATGATGTGGTGGCCTTCTTCCTCCATCTTTCTGGCCTGTTCGAGGACCGGGCCGCGGATGTCGTAGCAGACACTGTCCAGCTTGTTCGATTTGCGCACCGGTTTCATGACGTCTGCCTTTCGCGGCCGCTGCCGGCAGGCAGCAGGCCGTCTTTCCTGAACATGTCGCGGATGCCGCGCACTGCTTGCCGCGTGCGTTCTTCGTTCTCAATCAGCGCAAAGCGGACATGATCGTCACCGAACTCGCCGAAGCCGACTCCGGGCGAAGCCGCGACCCTGGCTTCGAGGAGCAGTTTCTTGGCAAACTCCATCGACCCCAGGTGCCGGTAGAACTCCGGGATTCTGGCCCAGATGTACATCGACGCCTTCGGCACCTCGACCATCCAGCCGGCTTCGTGCAGCCCCTTGGCGAGCACGTTGCGGCGCCGCTGATAGGTCTGGCGTACCTCTTCGACGCATTGCTGCGAGCCTTCCAGGGCGATCACCGAGGCCACCTGGATCGGCGTAAACGTGCCGTAGTCGTGATAGCTCTTGATGCGCACCAGCGCCCGGCACAGCTCTTCGTTGCCGACCATGTAGCCGACTCGCCAGCCGGCCATGTTGTAGCTCTTGGACATGGTGAAGAACTCGACCGCGACCTCGCGCGCGCCGGGGACCTGCAGGATCGACGGCGCCTGATAACCGTCGAAGACGATATCGGCGTAGGCCAGGTCATGTACCACCAGAATGTTGTGCTCCCTGGCCAGGGCGATGACGCGCTCGAAGAATTCGAGGTCTACGCAGCGGGCGGTCGGATTGCTCGGAAAGCCGAGAATCATCATCTTCGGTTTCGGCGTCGTCTCGATGACGGCGCGCTGCAGCTCCTCGAAAAAGTCGACGTCCGGCGTCATCGGCACCGAGCGGATGTCGGCGCCGGCAATGATCGCCCCATAGATGTGGATCGGGTACGAGGGATTGGGGACCAGGACGGTATCGCCGCGGTCCACAGTGGCCAGCATCAGATGCGCGATGCCTTCCTTGGAGCCGATGGTCACCACCGCTTCGCTTTCCGGGTCCAGAGTCACGTCGTAGCGCCGCTGGTACCAGTCGCAGATCGCCTTGCGCAGCCGCGGAATGCCCTGCGAAACCGAGTAGCCGTGCGTGTTCTCGCGCAGCGCCGCTTCGACCAGCTTGTCGGTGATGTGCTGTGGCGTTGGCCCGTCGGGATTCCCCATGCTCATGTCGATGATGTCTTCACCGCGCCGGCGAGCGGCCATCTTCAGCTGGGCGGTGATGCTGAAGACGTAGGGCGGCAAACGTTGGATGCGGGAAAACTCTCTCATGATCCGGGCTCGAGTAAGGGCAGCGCTGTTGATGACGCGTCGATCGGCGAGCAGGGCAGGTCACGCTTGCACGCGGTCCCTCGCTGGAGGCGATCGGCAAAAAAGCTATAATCGTACTTTAAGGTTTTCTGCGCCGCAATTTTCATGAAGCTACAGCTCGACAGACCCGACGGTTTGAACACCTTCACCGCCTACGGTGAGGGCTACGTCAGCGTGAACGGTATCCGCCATAGTTGTAACCTGGCGGCGTTGCCGGAGCGCCTGTTTCCCGAGTGGACGCAGGCCACTTTCGAAACCCTGCGCCTCGAGGACTTCGAATGGCTGGCTTCGCTCGACGCTGAAATCATCCTGCTCGGCACCGGCAGTCGGCTACGCTTTCCGGCTCCCGAGCTGATGCGCCCAATGGCGCGCGCGCAGAAGGGTCTGGAAGTGATGGATTTGCCGGCCGCCTGTCGTACCTACAATGTTCTGATGGGTGAAGGTCGCAAGGTCGCCGTCGGCCTGCTGCTGGTCTGACGGCACGGCGCTAGCCAGTCGGCGTCGCCAACCGGTCAACGAGAAAGAGCGGCCGTAGCCGCCCCTTGTTCTGTACTGCAGTCGCTCAGTCGCGTTCGCCACTCAACATCATCAGCAGGTTCAGCAGGCTGACGAAGACGTTGTAAATGCTCAGATACACCGACAGGGTCGCCGAGACGTAGTTGGTCTCGCCGCCATTCACGATGCGGCTAATGTCGTAAAGGATGTAGGCCGAGAAGATCAGTACGGCCACCGCCGAAATGGTTAGCGACAAGGCCGGGATCTGGAAAAAGATGTTGGCCACGATCGCCAGCAGGACGACGATCATGCCGATGAACAGAAAGCGGCCCATGAAGCTGAAATCCTTCTTGGTGATCGTGGCGACAGCCGCCAGCGAGAAGAAAATCACGCCGGTACCCCCCGCGGCCATGGCGATCAGCGGGCCGCCATTGCTGAAGCCGAGCGCTACTTGCAGGATGCGCGACAGCATCAGCCCCATGAAAAAGGTAAAGCCGAGCAGCAACACGACGCCCATGCCGCTGTTCTTGGTGCGCTCGATACCCCACATGAAGGCGAAGGCAATACCGAGGAACAGCAGGAAGGACATCATGGGGCTGCCGGACATGAACGTGAACTGCATCTGTATGCCGGCCAACGCACCAAGTACGGTTGGCACCATGGTCAGCGCGAGCAGCATGAAGGTATTGCGCAGAACCCGGTTCTGCTGCAGCGACACCTCGCGAGTGGCCTGGCCTGTCATCTGAAACTGGGGTTGCATGGATTTCCTCCTGTTGATGGAACTGCTGATAACGAATACGGCGCTGAGACTAGCTAAATCAGCGAAAAGTTTCAATCACTATCCGCTTTCCCGAATGCTCGTGCCCGGCTACAAGCACTCTCGACAGCGCGACGGTGGCGTTTCCTGGCCGCGGCGCCGTGCTATCATTCGCCTCGCCGTTGCGGCAGGCTGGAAACGCCGCCGCTGGGCTTGCGGGAAGTGTGGCAGAGTGGTCGATTGCACTAGTCTTGAAAACTAGCGACGGGCAACCGTCCGTGAGTTCGAATCTCACCGCTTCCGCCAGTGCGCTAACTTAAGCGCATGAAAAATATAAATAGTTAAGCTGCTTAAGCAATCAGGCCCACGAGATAGCGTGCGCCAACGGCGTCTTCCTCAAAGGGAAGGGTGGGATGCCGAGGCTGCGTCGGTACCTTGTCCAGCACATTGACTGTGGTGGAAAGGCACACAAGATTGCTCAGCCGAGCGGTCGGCTTTCGTCCTGCAACGACTCTGGTAGTGGGCAATGCCAAGCGAGGTGATCGAGACCGTCCGTAAAGGCTGCCCTTTTTCGCCGTCGATCGGGGCGTGGAGCCAAGAGGCCGGAAAACCGTAGTCTCTGCCCGTTCGCACCGCTTACCGGTCGTGTTTCTCGTTCAGATGCTCGAGCGCGCCCAGTCGAGCGTTCTCGTCACCACCGCTTCGTCCCGGACAGCGTCGACGGCTGGCGACTCGTCGTCAATAGCGTCTTCGTAGCGCAGGACCACACCAAAGGGCACCACGCGGCCGAATTCCTCGACGTCTGGCGGCAAGGAACAACGCGTGGTGCGCAGTCATTCCGATAGCATTACCAGGTTGTGGGTACGCGGGTACGCAACCGCGAAACTGGACAGCACCGCCTTGATCGCCTTTTCAACGGCCTACTGAGCATGAAAGCCGAGCACCCGGGCGGGAGCATCCGGATCATCGCGCAGTCGACGCAGGACATAGAGATCGCCCTTGGCGCGCGCCAACAGCGCCAGAGCGTGTTCATTGCTCATGCCGCGCATTCATGAACCAGCCCTTCCTGTGACGCGCGCCATGCCAGCGTGTTGACCATTGTTTTCTGGTCCTCAAAATGAGCCGCGCTCATGACCACTACATCTGCCGGAATGAGCTTTCGCCCCAGCAAAGTGGACAGCCGCGCCATTTCCGTGAACCTGTCAGGCACTTCCGGTTCGACCACCAGCAAGTCGAGGTCGCTGTCGGCATCCGCATCACCTCGCGCGCGTGAGCCGAACACTATCAGCCGGGTGCCAGCGGGTACGGCGTGTGCCAGGCAAGCAAGTGCGTCATCAATCAGGCTCAGGCACTACCCCTTTCCTGGTCACCGCAAGTGAGGGAATCCATCGGGGTCATAATCCATTTTTTCGAGCCAAGCTTCGGCCCCTTCCATCTCAACGGCAGCCTGCGCGCTAAAACTGCTCTAGCCCTCTGTCTCTTCGCACGGCTCAGTGTTCTCACCGCTGGCGTAGCAGCAGTAGTTACCGCCGTGAACTTCAAATGAGCAGCCGACCTGCACGCATACGGCGAGGCGGGAATTCTCGACGAACGCGTATGCGAACGCTTGAAGAAGCGCCAGCGGGCGCTGGGGCTGGCAGGTGGTCCGTTGCCAGCTAGCAGAAGTGGAACGTAGTTCGTCGAGTTGACGGTTGCGTCCAACCATGAGCTCATCGATCGGGTGCCGTGCGCGTGCATGATAGAACTCGAGACGGCGCGCGGCGCGAAGCTGCGGGTGGGAACTCAAGCCGTGAGATTGGCTGTTAAGCCAGGCGAGAAAACCCATTCGTAGTAGAAAGGGTGAGTCTTGCGAAGGTTTTCACGGTGAACGAGATAAACAGGGTGCGCGTCACAAGCACTATTCTCAGTCGCGCCACGGGTCGAATAGCGGAACCCGCGCCTTGGCATGGTCGCCGGTGTCACGTGTGACCACCGTCAGTCCATGATGCAGCCCCGTTGCGGCAATGATGAGGTCCGGCTGCGAAAACGTATGGCCGGACTTGCGGCCCTCTTCGACCAGGAGCCGCCACCCGAACATGATGTCTTCGCTGACGGGAAGAACTCGCTCCTCGAACATGGGCCGAAGCTTGTGAGTCAGCCATCCGTTCAGCTCGACGCGGCGGTTTGCGTCGGTAACGAGTTCGATGCCGAAGCGGATTTCGGCCAGAGTGACGGCGCTGACAAACAGGAGATCGAGCGGTTGTGCTGCGACGAATGCCACCACTTGCGGCGCGGGCCGGGGACGACGCAGTTCGGACAGGACGTTCGTATCGAGCAGCCAACCCGTCACAGGCTCACGTCCCGCACGGGCATCGGTACGCGCTGGGGTTCAATGTCGATATCGCGGTGCGGCGAGGCTTGTAACGCCTCGATCAATGCTTGGCCGGTGCGAACGCCCTTGAGACGGCGAAATTCCTCGCTGGCGATGATGACGACTTCGTCGCGGCCATGCACGGTGACATGCTGTGGCCCCTCGCTGCGTACCAAGCGCACCAGCTCGCTGAAGCGTGCCTTGGCGGCTTGAAGCGGCCAGTGCCCGTGGCGCACGTGCGACGGCTTGTATGAGGGTGGTGGTGGCTTCGATAAATTAGTCATAATGACCAGTATAACGCAGACCCCAGCCCCATTCCTGCTCAAACGCACCGCCCGCCATTACCATCGATGGCGAGGTTGTGCCGTTGAAGTTGCCTGCGCACAGCGCGCAGCTGTTTTGCGCCGACTACGTAGAGCAAGCACAAACGGTTGCCGCGCATCAGCCACAAGCCCCGGATGGCGGGGCACGTTCACACCGTGGCCTCGGTAGTGCACGACGGCCTTTGGTTCACGACGACGGCTGTTCCCCGGTCAAGCGTAAGGTTCAGCGCCTGATTGTCAGGGGGTCAGCGCCACTCCAAACACCTTCCGCGCTGAAATACTGGGTCTTGCATGGAACTCGTGGAATTGCCCCGACCGTGAAATAGTTATCGAGCGAGGTAACCCCGGTGATAGTATATTTGCCCCTGTCGGCCTGCTGGATTGGTGCGCTGGACTCGCTGGGTCAGCAGCATCCAGCCCACTGCAAGCTTGCCGAAAACCATCCGTGCTATTGAATATCCTTTGTTCGGCGGCCGCCAGGCCACGACGACGCTAACCAGCACAACGCCTTGAGCTGTACCCCTTAACACCGACCCCGCTTAACATGTCACTCGATCAGCTCAAGTCCTTCAAGGCCATGCCTGCGCCAGTCAACCCGCCGCCGTCGCCGGCCATCGTGGAAGAAAACGAACCGGCGTTCAACCTGGGCGATCTCATCGCCACCCTGTTGGAATACAAATGGCTGGTGCTCATTGTCACCAGTCTGGTCTCGATGGCGGGCGCACTCGCGGTTTTCACGGCCACGCCGATTTATCAGGCCAATGCCACGCTGCAGATCGAGGGAGGACAAAAAGGCGTGTCGGCGCTGGCTGAACTGCAATCCATGGCCGCCCCCGCATTGGATAGCGACTTTTCCATCAATACCCAAATACACATCCTCAAATCGCGCATGCTCCTGGGGCGGGTGGTCGACAAACTCAAACTGGATATACTCGCCTCGCCGGTCTACCTGCCCTTTGTCGGCGCCGGCCTGGCCCGCCGTCATGCCGGGGCGGATCTGGCCCAGCCTTTGTTCGACCTGACGAAATATGCATGGCTGACGAAATATGCATGGGGAGGCGAGGCAATCAAGGTGGAAAGTCTGGCCGTGCCAGGCTCCCAGTTAGGCCAAAGCTTCACCCTGGTGGCGGGCGAAAACGATCGCTATCAACTGCTGGGCTCCGATAATACCCCTGTCCTGCAAGGCAGGGTTGGCGAGCAGGCGCACGGCAAGGGCGTTTCGCTTTTCGTATCCCAACTCACGGCCCGCCCCGGTACTCATTTCAACGTGAGTCGCATTTCGCAAGAGGATGCCATCTTCAGCCTGCAAGAGCGGTTGGCCGTTCAGCAGCGCAGGTACTCAGCGGTTCTCGACGCTACCCTTACGGGCCCTGATATCGCGACCCTGAGCAGGGTACTGGAGGAAATCCTCAACGCCTACGTAATACAGAATGTGGAATACCACTCGGCCGAAGCAGAAAACACGCTCAATTTCCTGGAAACCCAACTGCCTGTCCTGAAAACCCAGATGGATGCCGCCACGACAGCCTACAACAGCTATCGGCTAAGCCGCGGCTCGGTGGACCTGAATATAGAAACCCAGAGCTTGCTGGCCTCGCTTGTGGATGTGGAGAAGGATCTGGTCAAGCTGCAGGAGCAGCGGGACGAATTTACCCAGCGCTTTACGCCGGGCCACCCAAGCTTCCATTCCCTGGATAGCCAGATAGAACGCCTGAAGGCGAGAAAGTCACAATTAGACACCCAGATCAGCGAACTGCCTGCCATCCAGCAGACCATTCTGCGCCTGCAACAGGATGTGGAAGTCAACAGCACCCTTTATACGAAGTTGCTTAATGCTGCCCAGCAATTGCGCGTGTCCACGGCCGGCCAGGTCGGCGATGCGCGGATCATCGATGAAGCGCTGGTTTCGGGGCAGATCGCCCCGAAACCCACTCTCATGCTCGGCGTTTCACTGGTCCTGGGTCTGGTGAGCAGCTTTGTCATCATTTGGCTGCATTGCTCGCTCAGGGTGATGGTGGAAGACCCGGAAAAAATTGAAGGACAGCTGGGCCTACCGGTTTACGCCACTATCCCTCACAGCAAGGCGGAAGCCAGCTTGTCGCGTACGCTCAAATCGGGCAAAGCCAATAGCGGCTTGCTGAGTACTTGCATGCCCGACGACGACGCCGTGGAAAGCCTGCGCGGCCTGCGCACCACGCTGCACTTTGCCCTGCTGGATGCAGCCAAGTCCTCGGTGCTGATCACAGGCTCGAGCCAGGGCATCGGCAAGAGCTTCATCTCGACCAACCTGGCCGCGCTGCTGGCCCAATCCGGCAAGCGGGTGGTCATCATCGATGCCGACCTGCGCAAGGGTCATATCCATCGAGGATTCAGCCTGCAGCGCGAGGGCGGCGTTTCGGAATACATCAGCGGCACTGCCGGGTTGCAGGACATCGTCAAGGGCACGGCCATTCCCGGCCTGGTCGTGGTCACCACCGGCCAGCGGCCGCCCAATCCTTCGGAACTGCTGATGCACCATCGCTTCGAGGAATTGCTGGAAAAACTCGAGGCGGAGTATGACTACGTGATCATCGACGCCCCTCCCGTCCTGGCTGTGTCGGACGCTGCCATTGTCGGTCGGCTCACCGGCGCCACCCTGATGGTTGCCCGCGCCGGCATGCACCCGCTCCGCGAACTGGAACAGGCCGTCAAACGCCTCAACCAGGCCGGGGTCGAGGTCCAGGGCTTTGTCTTTAACGACATGAATACTACCCGCCAGCGCTATCGCTACGGCTACAAAGGCTATGTCTACCAGTACGCCTACAAGAAAAATGCCTGAGTCCGCCACCGCCCCAACGCAGGCTTCCCTCACCACCATCCCCGCCCCTGGGTGCCGGCACCGTTTTCCAGGGCACAAAGCTTGCGCTGACGGTCTGGTTCCTTGCCACCTGCCTTATCTGCCAGGCCAAGACCGGATTGTCGCCGCCTGCCAGGCCGGAAGATTGCTCGCGTAATACGCGGTGCGCATCTTGTAACAGCGGGCTTTGCCTGTTTGGCCGACTATGCGCGCAGCGCCGGTGCAAAACGTGTCGACATCATCCCGACCGTGATTGAGCTGACACGTTATCCGCGACCACCTGCAACGACGGTTCGTGGTGTAGTGATGGTTCGAAATTCGTGGCAGTGGCGCCTCTCCTACGTGGGGGCGTTGGCGTTTTTGATAGGGATTATAAAAACATATGTGCGGGATTACCGGGCAATTCAACGGCAGTAAGCGCCATCAACTGGAGCGGACGGTCGCGATGATGGCTGCCACACTGTACCGTCGCGGCCCGGATGATGGGGGGGTGTGGGTTGACGAAGCTGTGGGTATCGCCCTTGGCCATCGCCGCCTGTCGATCCTTGATCTCTCCCCGGCCGGGCACCAGCCGATGGCGTCGTCTTGCGGGCGCTTTGTGATTGCGTTCAACGGAGAGATTTATAATCACCTGGAACTCAGGGGCCGGTTGAAGGGGCAAGACTGGCGCGGGCATTCGGATACCGAGACTTTGCTGGCGTGTTTCGCGGCATGGGGAATAGAGAAGACCCTTGAACGCGCTGTGGGCATGTTTGCGATCGCGCTTTGGGATCGTGAAACGTGCACGCTCACCCTGGCCCGCGACCGCATCGGCGAGAAGCCACTGTATTACGGCTGGCAGGGCGACACCCTTCTGTTCGGTTCCGAATTGAAGGCGCTGAAGGCGCACCCTGCTTTTAAGGCGGAGATCGACCGGGGGGCGCTGGCCCTGTTGCTGCGGCACAACTATGTGCCGGCGCCGTATTCGATTTACGAGGGCATCCACAAGCTGCCAGCGGGCACCTATCTGCAACTGCAGCCGGGCCAGCGCGATGCCGAACCGGTGGCGTACTGGTCGCTGGCCGAGGTGGCCGAGCGCGGCATGGCCAGCCCGTTTTCGGGGTCGGATGAGGATGCGCTGAATCGGCTGGAGCAGCATCTGGGCGCTGCGGTGCGCAACCAGATGGTGGCGGATGTGCCACTCGGCGCACTGCTTTCCGGTGGACTCGATTCAACCGCCATCACCGCGTTGATGCAGGCCAACAGTTCTCGTCCGGTGCGCAGCTTCACCATCGGCTTCGACGAGCGCGAGTACGACGAGGCCACGCATGCCCGCGCGGTGGCGGCGCACCTGGGAACCGATCACACCGAACTGCGCCTCAGCGGTAGTGACGCGCTGGCACTGGTGCCTCAGATGCCATCAATGTATGACGAACCGTTTGCCGATTCGTCGCAGTTGCCGACCCACCTGGTGATGAAGCTGGCCCGCCAGCATGTCACCGTGGCGCTATCGGGTGATGCGGGGGACGAGTTGTTCGGCGGATACAACCGTTATTTCCTGGCACCCAAGGTTTGGCGCCGAGTGGGCTGGATGCCTTTGCCGCTGCGGCGCGCTATGGGTGCCGGGTTGACCGCTTTGCCGAGCGAGATGATCAATCGTCTGGCTGGGCCGCTTGCCAGGCGGGCTGGCATCGCCCACCCCGGTGACAAGGCACACAAGCTGGGCCGCCGCCTGCGCGCGATGCGCAGCATGGACGATCTGTATGTCTCGCTGGTTTCCGAATGGCCCGATGCGGAAAGCATGGTGGTGGGCGGGTTCATGCCGCCCAACCTGCTGGACGAGCGGGCGCGCTGGCCCCGTCTCGCCGACCCGGTAGCGCGAATGATGGCGCTGGACGGGCTGACCTACCTGCCGGACGACATCCTGGTCAAGGTAGATCGCGCGGCGATGGCGGTGTCGCTGGAAACGCGGGCGCCGTTCCTCGACCGCGATCTGATCGAGTTCGCCTGGTCGCTGCCCATGCACATGAAGATCCGTGATGGGCAGGGCAAGTGGTTGCTACGTCGCTTGCTGGACCGGTATGTGCCGGGCGAACTGGTGGAGCGGCCCAAGATGGGATTCGGAATTCCGCTGGATGCCTGGCTGCGCGGGCCGTTGCGGGATTGGGCAGAGAGTCTGCTGGCGGAGGATCGGTTGCGGCGCGAAGGGTATTTGAAGCCAGCGCCGATTCGTGCGGCGTGGAAGGCGCATTTGGCAGGGCAGGCGTCGTATGGGTATCGCTTATGGTCGGTGTTGATGTTTCAGGCGTGGCTGGAAAGCCAGTAATGGAATCAGCAAACAACGGGGTACCTGCCCGACAAGCGCGCAAGCCGTTTCTTGGCTGCCTGATCAAATCATGACGATAGCGTGTTCAGTTGAGTGCATTGAGCTGCACTCGTGCCGATGCGAAGTGCCATTCGGTGGCTTGTTGACGAGGTGCAACGCAGAGTTTGGTGGGTGTTGATGGCTAAGCGACTTCGCCATTTTGTTCTTCGCCATGCCGGGGCACTTGGGACGTGGTGTCGGCGTAGCACCTTGGTAGCCAAATAGAATGTATGTCTATTGGTTGATGTTCTTGTTGCCCGCGTTCGCATTCCTTTTCAGGGCGCCTACCTCGCGTGAGCTTATGTGGCTTGGCTGGGGAACGACATGGCTGACCTTGACCCTGCTTATTGGCTATCGCTACGAAGTTGGGGGGGACTGGGAAAACTACGTCGACCATCTGAACGCGGCCTATTCCATGGGTTTTTGGGAAGCGGTTAAACGCTTTGATCCAGCGCACGGCGCCATGAACTGGCTAACCAGTTACATGGGGTGGGGAGTGTATGGCATCAACCTGGCCTACGGCGCGGTCTTCTCGCTGGGGCTGGTCGCTTTCTGCCGTCAGCAACCGCGGCCGATGCTGGCCCTGGCGGTGGCGGTGCCCTATCTGGTGGTGGTGGGAGCGATGGGCTATTCGCGCCAGGGTATCGCCATCGGCTTGGAATTCTTTGCGCTGCTCGCCCTGGCGGAACGTAATACCATCAAGTTCGTGGTTTTTATAGCGATCGCGGCCCTCTTTCACAAAACGGCCGTAGTGCTGATCCCTATCGCAGCGCTGGCCAGTACAGAGCGCAAAGTGTGGACGGCCGTCTGGGTGGGCGCGACAGCGATCCTGATGTATTACCTGTACCTGGCTGATGCCGCCAACACGCTGATCGAGGTCTATGTCGAGGCCCAGTATGCGTCGCAAGGCGGTGCGATCCGGGTGGCGATGAATGCCGTGCCAGCGCTGCTGTTTCTGGCCAACCGCACACGCTTTCACCTCGACCGCGTGGAACTGGCGCTGTGGACCTGGATGTCGCTGATCGCGCTGGCCTTTGTCCCGATTATGGTCCTGTCGCCCTCGTCGACCGCAGTGGACCGGGTGGCGCTGTATTTCATCCCCATCCAGATCTACGTGTTTTCGCGGCTGTCCGATGTGCCCTTGCGCGGCAACCACAAGCGGGTTGCGAGCACACTCGTGGTGCTCTATTACGGAGTGGTGTTGTTTGTATGGCTCAACTATGCAACCCATGCGCCATACTGGCTGCCCTATCGCTTTTACCCGCTGATCTAGCCGCCTATAGAAAAGCATCCACATCTCTAAGACTGTTGAGAGAAATCAGATCGAGTTCTGTCGCAATCGGCAATGCCTCTGCCCTTAGCCCTCGCTTGACCAAATGCCCGATGACATAGAGGAAACCATGCTCACCTGTAGATGTCCCCCATTTATCCTCAATTGCTTCCCGTAGCGCTGCCAGCACCAAGGATTTTCGGAATATAAACAGGCCAATGTCACGCTCTCCGGCTTGCGGCTGAGTAACTCCATGTTCGCGCGTTTCAATGACGCCCGTTACCTGACGTTCGGCATTGCGCGTCACCATTGTGTAGGCCGAATCGACGTTGCGCGTCGCGAAAGTGAAATCGTTGTCATGCTTTAGGTGCGTATCCACCAGAGTCGCCAATGTCTCCGGCTGAATAAACGGGATGTCACCCCATATCAGTAGCACATGCTCGGCTGCTTCAAATCGTGGTGAACGCTCGAACTGCAATACGGCATCACCCATACCACGAGGTTCCTGCTGAACCACAACATGCGCATAAATACCCGCAGAACGAAGGCACTCAGTGATCAGTTCTTTTCCATCCGAACTCACGATAATGGTCGGTTGCCGGTCGTACGGCGCAAGAAGTTCTGCAATGCGAACCAGGATTGGTTTGCCCTGAATCGGAAACAAGGTTTTCGGATATGGTAAGCCAGATCGACTACCACGGCCAGCGGCAGCCACCAGAGCGCAAATATTAAGCACGAAAATCCTTTCCAACTTTACCCTGCAGACCGCGAACGATTGCGGAATAGAAGGCATAAGCATGTCGCCCGATCAGGAGAGATGCAACGAAGCCGAGGCCATTGCGGCTTGCCATACGGCCCAGCAAAGCTGCCAATACCATGCCATGCCTGAACCAGGCTACGTTGAAATAGCGTGTGTTCAAGACAAGTGAATTCTTGACGTAGTAATAGACTTTGATGGGGCTGTACGGTCGCTTACTAACGTCTGGGTGGTAGTGCAATGCGTCCAGTACAGACACCACAGAACCGACACGACGAAGGCGAAAAAAGTAATCTACTTCATCACCATAAATGTAGTAATCCCGGTTCACATTTCCCGCCTTCCGAACCGCCTCCAAGGAAATCAGCGCGCCATTGAAAAAATGTGCGAAAGGATACGTGCCGTCAACTGCTACTCGTCGCAAGTCATCCAATAGCGGCAACTTACGTGGCCAGCCCCATATCACGGGAATGCCAGCACTATCGAGGACGGGAAATGGAAATACGAATCGCGTTCGCTCATCCTCGCGTACCACCACGGAAGAGGCACAAGCCACCCCCGGCCTTAAAGCGTCTGCCAGTAACGCCAACGCGCTCGGATCAGAAAATCCATCGTCATCCATAAGCCAGACAGCATCAAAGCCATGCTCCAGTGCATGCTGAATGCCCCGATACCAGCCACCGGCCGAACCCACGTTCTCTTGCGTCACGAAAGAAATATCACGCCGTTGCAGCATCTCCACCGTTCCGTCCGTGCTGGCGTTGTTAACCACCAGGATCGCGTCCGGCGCGCGGGTCTGTGCCTTCAGGTGGTCGATACAGCGTTCGAGAAGGCTGCACCGGTTGTGGGTAACGATAGCGGCCAGTACGTTCATTTGTATGATTCCAGTCAAGCGTCGCCAGCCTTCCGCAGCAAGACCCTTAGATCCGCTCTTTCATCCGAAACGATTTGCTTTTTGTTTCTGCGCCAGAGAGGCCCGCAAGACTCCATCGCAACGATACTCACAGGAAAGGCTGATTCCAAAAAATGAAACGAAGACTGGGAGAGCATGAATGTATGTGGCGTATGTGGAAGTCTACTGAATACGTCCAAGTCACCAATATTTGGGGTCTCAATAAAAATATGCCCTCCTGGCCGAACCTTTGCCACCAGATCAGTCATGACCACTCGGAAATCGTGTACATGCTCGATGGAGTGTGCCGAATAAATCATGTCAACGATTGGGGCCTCAGCCAAATCTGTTGAATAACCCAACCGATATTTTTCTGCGAAGACACTGGCACGCATGGACGGATCGACAACCGTCGCCGCGTTAACGTTTTCTTCACGAGAAAAGATATAAGCAGCAGCACAATCCCCTGCCCCAAAATCAATAACCGAATCAAATTTATGCAGATACAATTTAATCCAGGCAATTCTTTCGCGCGACAGACTCAACTGGCGATCATTCGGACGGTCATCGTGCGCCACATGCTGACCGTCACCGGCATCTCTATTAAGCCAGTAAAAATCTCTATAATAATTATCCAATACATCTTTCTCAAAAACCGGCTGGCACGAACCGGTCAGGCAATTCAAGCAGAAAACAGCCGTTCGATCAAAATATTTCTTGTTGACAGAGACTGGATGATAGGCGGTCGAAAAGCGATCACTGGCATTCGATAAAAATTCTGCAACAAACCGAGGCAAGAAATATGCAAGATTTCTCTTGAAGCTATCGGAGTTCAATCTCAAATAATTAACTGATACGAGATTTGACGAACCACAAAGAAAGCAATTTCTCGGTTCTAAAGTAGTGGCTTCTTTCATTTTTAGATAGACGTCCTATTCATTGACCGCTCTGACTGACCATTACACGGATTTGCATCCGTCAACCTTGTCCACGAACCGGTTCTTACGTCGCAACAGTCAAGTCTTGCCGCGGCGGCAGCCGCGAGCCCCGCATCCGAATCCTCAAAAACAAGCGCATCGCTTGCTGGAATACCACTGATCTGTAGCACCGACAAAAACCCCTCCGGATGCGGCTTGGCGTGACGCACATCATCGGCACAAACCAACGGGTCGAACCATCCCAGGTAACCCAACTTCTCCAGCGCAAGTTGGACCGTGCCGCGCGAACCGGAAGTTGCCATACTCAAGCGATAGAGCGGACGCGCCCAGCGAAGAAACTCGTCCACCCCTGGCAGCGGAGCCAAATTCTGCGCAATCATCTGGCGCGCAAGCAACTGCTTGGCGGTAACCATTTCATGCATTTCGTCGTCCGGAATCGAACGCCCCGCCTCGGTCAAGCACTTGCGCATGGCGTCCAGCGTTTTAAGGCCCGCAATTGCGGGGTAATCCACCGTGATGCCCAGCGGCGCCAGCACCTGTGCAAAGGCCGCCGCATGCAACGGCAAGGTATCCGCCACTGTGCCGTCAAAGTCAAAAATAAGCAGACGCTTACCCTGTAGCAGCTGATGCAAGTTATCGCCCTTGTTCATGTAACCAGGCCCAAGGAAGTTGTGGATTCGTACAAGTCCAGAACTGCCTGCACCACCCTTGCCCCATCATGCTTGCCAGGTGAGGTTGGCGACTCGAAGGCGTCCATGACACGACACACTGGAACGTCTGTAAATCCTGCCTCGTCAAATTCGACATACGTTTCGTCGGCTTTAAGGCGACTCTGGTTGAGCAGCACTACATCGAACAGTTCGTTCATGTCGTAAGTGCGTGCATCCGAAAGGTTGAGATAGCGGTGCGCGCCACGAATGTAGTCCGACGCCTTGTAGCTGGGCGTTTCATAGTCCGCACCAATATTGGTCACGAAGACCTTGAGGGCGGACTTGTTGTCCGCAATCGACTGCGCCAGCCCTGCAGACAAGTAGGTAGGGTACAGCGAGGAATGTTGCGTACCAGCCGAGTAGATGATTATGTCGGCCTGCTGAAGCGCTAGCCGCACGCTTGGCGACACAGCCACATAGCAGTGGTGGCGCTCCAGGTAGTAGCGCTTTTCATCCATGGTCAACGCGTCGAATCGCGCCTTGTCGAGGGGCTTGTCGAGGAGATAGATACGTTCGATGCGCACATTGGAGCGCAATTCGACAATCTCCGCCTCGCTGTAGAGCATCTGGCCATTTTCGCGCAGAGCGACAAGTTTCTTGTCCTCAATGCTCGTAGGCAACACCGTGCCACGGAGCTTGAACAGCCTGTCGATGAACAGCGTTGCCTGCTCGATATTTCGGTTGAGCGCCAGAAACGCACCGGCATATATGCAGTTCATGATGGAGCAGTCGGCAAAGCTGAAGCGCTCGCCATTTACCTGCTCGATGGCATTCAGACCGGCCAGAAACTCACGCACAAAAGCCTGAAGCGCAGAACGCACCTTTGCACTCTTGAAGCTCGCGCCCACCAGGTCTGACTGCTCACCAGCGACGAAGGCAGCCAGATGAGACAGCACCTCACCGTGTAGGCAATCCATCGGGAAGCGGTACTGAAACACTCTGAGGCTGGCCTGATGGTCGGGGTCATCCACAGGCAACATCAACTCCTGCACCTTGCGAATATCCGATGGCCCCAGCATGCCGAAGAAGCGGCGAATTTCACCCGTTGATTTCCCATCATCATAGGCATTTACCACCGACGTTACATGCAGCCCCTGGCGCGCCAGCATAGTGGGAATCAGCGCAGCAGCACCGCGGCCCCCGTTCAGGATCACAACATTCAGCATCTTCTTCTCAATTCAATTTTGAATAGACGGCCTGATAGCGAGCCGCCGCCACTTCCAGCCCGAACACATCCCGGGCCGCCTCCCGCAAACGGCGGCCACCCAGCGCCGATATCTCATCCAGCCGTGTGGCCGCTGCAGAAAGTTCGGAGTCTGAGCAAGGATCTACTAACACGCCGGCCCTCAGCATCTGTATCTGCTCCGCAACGTCACCCACCCCAGAATTGCAGATAGCAGGGATTCCTGCGGAGAAACACTCGGCTAGTTTGGTTGGAGAAGCCGCCATGCGCGCATATGACGGCTGTATGAAGCCGACCAATACGTCCATCGCAGCGATAACGCTCGGTATCTCATTTCTTGTTGCGGGCCTGATATCTACTCGCACGTGCAACGCTGCCGGCAGCGAATCGCCCATCACCTTCTTCAACGCCTCAACATCCTGGGTAACCATGAGCGCATAGACATCGCCACGCTGGGCAACCGCCAACTCAAACAACCGAAAAAATCGATCCAGCATGTACATGCGCCCGACCGAACCCAGATACCCCATCACGCACGCATGTTCCGGGATACCCACGCTTATACGCGCCAGAGCTCTGCTCTGAGTGGTTGCAAGGGGAAAATGATCGAAGTCTGCGCAACATGGGATCACGGTGATTTTTGAGGCAGAGGCACCTCCCAAGCGGCAGACCTCAGGAAGTACGGCATGGGTTAGCACCACTATATGATCTGCATTGGCCAACAGCTTCCGCTCAGTACGCTTGAAGTGTCGGTACTGCCAGCGATGAGACCAGCATGCCAAGTTCCACCCCCCTTTATCCACTCGCTCATCCACCCACAAACCGCGGAAATCAAAAATAAGCTTCGCACCAAGCAAACGCTTGATAAGCAAACCGATCTGTGCAGGCGGATGCCCGCGCGCATGAATTAACTTCACACGGTGCGACGCAGCAAGGCGCAAGCCCCAGAAATACATTCTGGCCAGATCCCAGACTTTGCCGAACTTGCCAAAGCGATTGGTGAATGACAACGGCGACCAACCGATGCCGCGCTGCGCGAGGTCTACCCGGAGCGTCTCAGCCCCCACGGCAAAGCGCTCCGGTTTTTCGAAGCTCAAAATATGCAGTGGCCGCGGATGCTTGGCGATGCTGTAGAGATAAGGCAGTATCTGACTACCGCCCAGCGGGTCGAGCAATCCGTCGTAGGTGATGAACAACGCTCCAGCCGTCATAAATCACCTACAGCAGGAAATAGGAGTCGCTCGTACTGATCTACCGCCTTGTCTATCGAGAAATCCTGCGCCCGGGCCTGTAGCGCTGCCTTGTCATGCGTTGCCGACAGCGACTCTTCCATCGCCGCGGCCAGCGCCACGGCATCGCCCACCGGCACAAGGCGACCAAACTTTCCATCGCAGAGGATTTCCCTCGGCCCGGAGGGACAGTCCGTGCTGACCACGGGCGTGCCGGTAGCCAGCGCCTCGATGATGACCGTAGGCAAGCCCTCGCCGGTAGAGGACAGCACATGCAGGTCAGCATGCCGATAGTAGGGTGAAGGATCCCGGACAAAGCCAGGCATCGACACGCTGTCGGCAACGCCCAGTTCGCGTGCCTGGGCTTCCAGAGCTGGCACATACTGGCCCATCCGATAGCGGGTACTCGCCGCCAACGGGCCGTAAAGCGCCAAGCCAAGCACCTTGATCATCGCTTGAGGCCCACGGCGCACCAGTACGGCGCGCGCTCCGAAAAACGCACATCGTCCAACCCCGCCGCATCCATCATTGCCGCAACTTCCTTGCGCGTAAATCGCTTCTCCAGAGGTGTGCCAAACCGGTCTCGCGAATCCGTTCGCATGGTATAGAAGCTGTGGTTCCGGTAGTAAGACAAAGGAATGGACGACACACCAAACCCCATTTTCTCGGCAAGCAGCGACAAGCGCGCCAGGGGGTAGTAAAGCAGCACCGCCAAGGTATCGGTTAACAAATGCTTCAGTTTCGCAGGCAACCTGCAAATGCCTCGCCGCAGCCAGTCCGAACAACGCCAGACCAGCTTGAACATCCATGAACGGTTGTCAAACGCGTAGTAAAGATACAACTGGAATGGCGAACCCGGTTTGAGCATCGCAACGCATTCACGAATGGCGCCTTCAGTGTCCGGCACGTGATGCAACACCCCCAGCGAATAGCCGAAGTCCTGGCTGTTTGGTGGCAGCGCGCGATCATCTACTGACGCCCGATGAAACGACACGTTGGCCGCTGCTGAAAGTGTCGTCTTTGCAACCTCCAGCGCCGACGAGGGATCAATGCAGTGAAGATGGCCTACACGCGGCGCCATCAGCTTTGCCCAACATCCGGAACCGCATCCCATGTCAAAACCAGTCGCATCTTTCGGCATTTTGTCCCAGGGGAAGACCGCAAAATATTCATCGAATATTTTGCCTGCCTCGGTTGGCGACAAATCCGCTTGATCAAAACGGGACCACTCATCGCCAAAGCTTTTGACGGTGTCAATGTCCAGATTGATTTTCATTTGATTACCCGCCAAGCCGCCCATAGATTCTTTGATACCTGGCCACGCCAGATTCCAGCGAAAAAAACTGCTCGGCAACCGCAGCGCAGCGCTGCGGCACATGCGGATTGGCGACCAGATCGACCAATCGTTCTACCCCCACCCGCAAGGATTCCGCCGAGAAATCATCAAGCGCTATGCCGACTTCTTCACCTTCCAAAATCTCCGCCATGTCCCCAACGCCTCGATTGGCAAGACACGGAATGCCGCAGCCGAGAAACTCGCCGAGTTTGGTCGGTGCCGAAGCCTGCTTCGAGAACAGCGGCTTGATAAAAAATACCCCAGCATCCATACGCGCCATCTGCATCGGCACTTCGGCGTGACTGGCTGCGCGGAGCTCCACCAAATCGAGTGACACCCCGCCCGCCGTCAATTGCGCCCTGATGTAGTCGTGCTCGTTGCGGTTGATGATCAGGAAACGGGCTTGCGGGCGCTGCTTCAATAAGGCAACGAAGCAGGCCACGACCGCGTCGAACTGGTACCAAGTGCCTGCTGACCCCACATAGCCGAGCACGAATCCATGCTCGTGATCCGGCTTCGCCTGAATACAGAAGCGACTCAGGTCGGCGCAGGTTGGAATGACGGTCACTGGCGGCATGGCGCCTTTGAGATACGGAAATTGCTCCATTTCCCGTACTGCCGCATGGGTCAATGACACCACATGGTCGGCCGCCAGCAAAAATCGACGCTCGAACCATTTGGCGACCCGGTACATCCGGCCATCACGCGGCCACAGCCCGCCATCCACGCGCTCGTCGGCCCAGAATCCGCGCATGTCGAAAATGAACCGCACGCCGGTAAGCCGCTTGAGCACTAATGCGATGACTGCAGGCACATAACTGCGCGCATGGACAATGCGCAGCCGATGGCGCAGCACCAGCCACAGGCCCACGGCAATCCCGCAGGCAATGTCCCACGCCGTAGCCAACGCCGACGGCCACTTGTGATAACCCAACGGGTGCCACACGACGCCTGCAGCCGCGGTGTCGCGCGCAATGCGCTCACGCTCCACCAAGTTGGCCCAATCGGAAGGCTTCTCGAAACTGATCAGGTGAATCGACCGGCCCACTGCCAGGCGCTTCAGGTAAGCCAGCACCTGCGACTGGCCCAACGGCTCAAGCATGCTGTCGTAACTGATGTAAAGGATAGGCACCTGATAACTACCAACAGAGGCAATAGTAGCCATCAACGCCTTCCCATTTCGGCATAGATATCGGCGAAATATGACACTTGCAGACCTGCGGCAAAACGCGTGGCGGCGAACTCTGCTATCTCCCTACTGACACTGTTCCGCTCGGTGGAATTTAGAGCGAGGTAGCCGAGTAGCGATTGCGCAATGTCATTCGGCGAAAAGTCGCGGGGAACAAAGTGGTGATGCCTACATCCATCGATCATCATCGTCGACTCACCAACAGCGGTCAGGACGGGGAACGCTCCGCAGGCCATCGCCTCCGCTAGTGCCTTGGACGGGTAATTGGATGTGCGCTGCAATGAGAAGAATACGGATGCTCGGCCAAGTACAGACTCGGGAGAACTGCTGTAGCCGTATTCAAACGGAACCGCTTGAAAGGCACTAGAGCGTGCCAACGCATTAATAGCACCGAACTCCGACCCTCCCCCACAAACCACGAAACGGTACCCCTTAGCCCCCTCACGTTGAAGGATGCGATGAACTTCCGGTAATGCTTCTACGAACCGACGACTTTGCTTTTCTGGCTCGGTTCGTCCTAAAAAAACAAAATCCAAATCCTTAGCCAACGGGCGGTATTGCCGCGCATCAACGTGTGTGCCTCCCGGCGTCAAACTAACCTTACCCTTCATCCAAGGCATCTGACGCATTCTGCGCAGATTGTCTGGATTAAGGACATCTACACGTTCTGCGGCCAAGAATCCTGCCCAAGCACCGACCCCACCACGCCAATTGGTGCGGGTAAACTGAGGCATCGCGGAATTGACCCAAGATACGACCAGCCGATGGCCAAATCTCAACTGAATCCCTGGCGTGTAGGCAAGGGGATAGTGAACAATGGCATGCCTAGGCTGGGACTCAAAAAAGTCATATGTTGATCGGCAAAACTTCGAAAAACTGTTGTCCCCAAGGTCCTTAACATGCAACTCGCGCCTTCGAATTAGTCTCTCGGAGTATTCTTTCTGCTGAAGCAGTCCTTGATAGGTTTGAGTGTTTATCACCAGATGAACATCTAAACCCTGCGACACCAAACTGTACCAAATGTCAGTGAAGCGCTTTTCGGCCCCGCCGACGCCCGCGGCACTTAGGACAATGTATACACGCCTCATACAAAATGGGCTCGCATCGCCTTTAAGCGTGCCCAAATTGCAAGCCAGCGTTCCCACCGAGGTTGCTCAGTAGCATATGCAGAATGCTCGCGTATAGGGGAATTCATATATTCGCTTAGCCACACCTCGTTTACCCCAAGTTTTTTCAGAACAAACAGTTGATCTCGCTGAAGTTGAAGAGGGTCGTACGGCGGCTGCCTTAGATTGGCAAGAGCGTCTTCTCGCATCATCTGCCCGCTTATGATGAGGGTCGAAAGATGTACCTTGCGCTTATCAACCCTAAACTTCTGGGGCAGAATAAACCCTTGGTAAAAGCGTGTGAAAACTGACTCGTAGTGCTTGTAAGGATAGGGCTTGTATCCGTATCGAGATTTCAAGAGATTGGTAGCGGTTTCTTTGTTGTAGTCAACGTAGTCGAGCCAAGAAACCCATTCGATTTTATTCAGATACTTGAAGCGCAAGTGATCAAACGTACTAATCAATGGGTGTGTCTTTATCGGTATATGACCAAACTGCTTGTGAATCGCACGTATGTTCATCGCATCAAGCTTGAAATGGTTCCAGCCTATGGGCATTCGGAGGCCTTCAGTAGCACAATTGGTCCCGGCAACGACATGGCGAAGACGATAGTGCCGCGCAATTTTGTAATTCAAGGCCAACATAGCGTTATCCATAAGCAGTTCAATGTCGATTACACCAGACTTGAACATCGAGAGTTGCAAGTCTCGATTCTCGTCCCAATCGATGACATGTGTATAGAGGTCAACATTTAGTGCATTAACGAGCGAATGTATGTTCGCAACAGCAAGCTCTGAGTTCCACCCGTTGTCCAGATGAACCGCTAGCGGCCGTAGTCCCGCGCCGACAACAAGGTGAAGTACATAGGAACTGTCGACGCCGCCACTAAGACCGACCACACAGTCGTACTGCTTGCCGCGTCCGGTTTTCTTGATGGACGCGACCAACCGCGGAAGAGCGCTAGGATCGCCGTTCAAAGCGCCGAATTCAGGTAACTTGACTGAGAAATTAGTGCAGAAGTTGCATACTCCGTCCTTGTCAAAGGCAATATTAGACGCAGATTCGTCCATCACACAGCGAGTGCAAATGCGCATTTGCTGAGAAGTCATTGAAATAGGCCCTTTAACTGATTTGGCGTTGGATAGTTGATGAGGACGGCCCGATGAGGCCCTTGGTAGACAAACAAGGCGCCTGCGGCGGCAGCCGAGGCCCCGCCTGCGGAAATGGCAGCCTTGCAATTCTCCAAACTTGATGCACCACCACATGCAATTACCGGCACCGTGACAGCGTCTGAGATGCTCTTGATGAGGTTCAAGTCATAACCCATAAGAGTACCGTCGCGATCAACGGCATTTAAAAGAATCTCGCCTGCACCCGCATCGGCTGCACGCCGAGCCCAGTTCGCGGGGGCAAGCGCAATCGGGCGTCGCAGAGCGCTATTCCAAACACGGACGCGGCGCAACCAATCTTGCTTGACGTCTATCCCAACGGTTACGCTTTGGCTTCCATAGCGCATCGCTATCTCGCTGACCAATTCAAGCCTATTCAGCGCGGCCGCATTAACTGAAACTTTCTCGACGCCGCATGCAATTATCCGCTCCGCGTCAGCCACGGAGCGCACACCGCCGCCGTAGCAGACCGGCATGAAACACTCAGTAGCCAAGCTCTCGATGTAATGAAAATCAGGCGCCGCACCGCTCTTGCTCGCATTGATATCAAGCACGATTAACTCATCAACTTCCTTTTCGTTGAATATCTTGACGGCATTAATCGGATCACCTACATACTCAGCACCGCAAAACCGCTTAGTCTTTACGAGGCGCCGCCCTTCAAGAAGAAGACACGGAATAATCCTAGGTCTGTACATACACCCACTTTGCAAAGTTTTTAAGGAGAGTCATACCAAATTTATGACTTTTTTCAGGATGAAATTGGACGGCCAATCGATTCTCTTGAGCCATCGCCGCCGTGAATGGGTAGCCGTACTCCGCCCGGAGCAACTCGTCTTTTGGGTCGTGGCATACAACGTGATAACTGTGGACGAAATAGAAGCGTGAGTTTTGCGGCAGTCCATGGAGGACAGGATGCTCAGCTCGCACTTCAACCTCATTCCATCCCATGTGCGGTATAGGTCGCTTTACGTTCATATTCTTAACTTCGAATTGGAGCACATCCGCATTGAACCAACCGAGGCCAGGCAAGTTCCCCTCAGCACTTGATCTGCACATGATCTGCATACCGAGACATATGCCAAGAATTGGCGCCTTGTCTTGAGTAACACGCCGGTGAAGCATTTCTGTTAGCTTCGATTCGTGGAGCTTTGCCATACCAAAATCAAAAGAACCAACGCCTGGTAACAAGAGGCGCTCCGCCAACTCAATATCCGCAGGTGAACGTGCTAAATTATTAGGTACCCCAAGATAATTAAGCATGTTGCGAATTGAGCCCAAATTACCAACGCCATAATCCACAATAGTAATCATCAAAGCCTCTTAACAACGCGTGCCGGACTGCCAACCAGAACACAATTTCCTTCCGGAAACGCCCTTGTAACCACGGAGCCTGCGCCAACAATAGTCCGAGGCCCTAAATTAACACCAGGGAGAATAACTGAATTCATCCCAATCCAGCATTTTTCGCCTATGAATACATCACTCCCGGGGAGTGCTTCATCCAAATTATATGAATTATGATTTGTGGTAATTATCCCGACATTTGGGGCGATATAGACCCCCCTTAATATAACGATATTTGCTGCATAATTTTGAAAATAGCAGCCCCCTGATTGAAAATTATCCAAATTATCCGGATGGAATGATATGTTATTCCAATTACTAACTTTACTTGAATGATTAATAGGAATCGGCGCGTCCCTATTAAAACCAAGTACCTTTTGATCCCAGAGCGCCCTTAATAGCCAGGCCCACCCCGTGCGGTTGTCAAAAAACCATCGCCCAGTGAAATATCTCTTATCGAAAAAAATTCCAAAAAAAACCGGAGCAATGTAAAGAAACAAGCGCACCAATATATTTCTAGCACACATAGCTTAAACATTCCCTTTCGAGAATTTAATCGAGAGTATTAGATACGTTACATACATTATTGAGTATACGGAAACAAACAGAGCAATTGCTTGAGGCTCAGATATTTCAAACCCACTCATAGCACCGAACACGCCTATCAATACCACTAAGAAAGTAATATGTAACCCAAGATCTAGGCGCGTCCTTTTGGCGATAATAAACATGAACGACAACGGGCTAACAATAAACTTCAATGAATACATCACGATTAAAATTCTTGAATATTCACCGGCAATACGCCATTTCTCACCAAAAACAAATGCAAACAAATCAGGAAAAAATATGACTACTGCCACCCCAACAGCAATCGCTATCGCGGCCAATTTTATCGCTACTTTTCTGAAATACGCCGAGCACTCACCACGTTGAAGATAGAGGGCTGAAGCCTGCTTCCTAAACACGTCACCTACGGAACTTGCTATCAACTGCATTGGGGCCAGCAGTGTGCGTTGCGCAAGACTATAGTACCCAACCGCCTCATCTGAAAACCTACTACCAAGGAAATAAATTGGAAACTGCGCAAGTAATGTACTGGCGAGATCTGTCGGAATTGTGTGCAATGGAAAATTTGAGTAATCGCGAGCAACCTGTTTAATAATAACTAATTGCGGTATTTGATATTTTTGACTTCTGATAACAAAAGCAATTTGCACAAGAAGGCAGAAAAATAATCCGATAACTGTTCCAGTCAGTAGGCCAAAAAGGCCTTCAATAGCAAAGGAAAGACAAATTTGCGAAAAGGCCATAACAAACGCCTGGACAATCCGAGCAGCGGAAATGCCTCTATAATTACCAAGTCGATTCATCCAGACAAACAATACGCATTGCCATCCGCTAAGAAATACCACTGCACTGCTCAAGACAATAAAGCTTACTAGAGCGATGTCAGTTCGAACACCTAGCCCATGAACCCAAGAAGCACCTACCGTCAATAACACCCCCGAAAATACAACCGCTCCAACCAAGGTTACGATGATCGTGATACCACCGGCCAAGCAAACGAGCGCCCAACCTTCTTCGTCAGTCTTGGGCAGTAAAACCGCGATTTCGAACTTCCCAGTCGCGATCACGATTGCAAATGAAAGCACGAAACTTAGGATTGCATACTGCCCGAATGCTCCGGGATCGTAGAGTCTCGTTAGCATAGGTGAAGCAGCAAACATAATGAGTTGAGACAGCCCACTCCCAGTCAACAGCGTCATCACTGGACCACTGAAAGGTCTCAAATTAATCACAGTTGATACTTTCATTCATGGCTGAGGGTAAAGTCGAAACCAATTAGCCCGAACTGCCTCATAGGAAAACGCGCATGACTAGACAAGCGTTTGTTATTTTCGGTCCACATACCAAACCATCGCCTCCGCCACGCCTTCGGCCAGACGGTGCGTGGGCGCGTGCCCAGCAGGGGTTGCGCCTTGCCTAAATCGGCCAGGCTGCAGATGTCGCCCTCGATGGAGCTGAAGGGCGCCCACTGCGCCCGCGTGACGAGGTGCTGTACTTCGTCCAGGTTGCGCTGGTGGCCGGTGGCGAAGTTGTCCAGCCCCACCACTTGCTGGTCCCGCTTGAGCGGGGTTTCGAGCAGCTTGCTGCCGATGAAGCCGGCGACCCCGGTGACCAGCCATTTTTTTTGGCGTTTTTGCGCGTTGACCGCAGCAGGCTGTGTAGGGGGTGTTCATGTTGGTTACAGATGCAGATCGGATTTCGCTTGGGTTGAAGACGGGCTGAGGAGGATGACTTCGGGGATTAAGGAGAAGAAATCCAACGTTGCCAACGAGAGTATATGAGCCTTCAGCAAACGGCGTCAATCTCGCGTTTGGGCCCGGGAGCCCGTGAAGAGTCATTCGAAGCCCGCCCCGCTTAGTGCCTGTGCTCATCCGCCCGGCCGGTCCGGCCAGGCGGATGAGCACAGGCACGAGTCCTCCCACGACGGGCGATGACAACTCGTCTTGCTTCAGTCTGGACCCTTGCGCATTGGCACCTAACGGTCATGACATGTCGAGATACCCCCGATCATGAAAGTCCTGACCGTTTCCCCCTCTCACTTGCAGTGCGCATTCCGGCTTGCACGCGGGAATCGTTCGCCGGGCAGGGAGCATGCTCCCTGAATTCCCCGCCTCACCCCCGGCCCTTCGCCCGCGAGGGGGAAGGGAGATTCGTGAGCCGCTTGCGCGACTTTCACATTGACAGGCAAAGCGCTGGTCGAATTCGGCTCTATGCTGTTTCGTGTGGAAACGGACGAGGCGCACGGGCTCTCATCAGGCGTGGCGGCGAGGTCGGTTCGCCCTGATGGGCCAGGATCTCGCACACGGCACCGGCGTCGGTGATGAAGGCGATGATTCGCATCTCGCCGCTGCAGCGTGGACAGACGAGCGGAAAGACCTCATGGATCCACGCGAGCAGCACCGCCCAGGCGAAGCGGGCGATGCGACGGTGGATCGCTTCCGCTTCCCCCAGTGTTTCCGCTTCCCGCGGTGCTTCCAAAAGCCAGGCAATCAACGAAATCCGGCTTTTTTTCCCCATATCGTGACATTTGTCAACTTCTCAAGCGTAAACCCTATAAAGTGCAGGGGAATTGCTGATCAATTGGCTTCCGATGCGCTACCTATCGTGCTGCAGCGATTTTTTCTACAACCAGCCCGGATTTTTGGCAAACAGGACCCAATTCCGGACTTTTTCTACGATTCTCTACATTGATTGGTCCCGCAACTGGGAATGAAATGAAAAGAAACTCAGACGAAGCATCGAATGTTCGGGACACCGCAAAGGTGATCCTGTTTGCCAACACCGAGTGGTACCTGTACAACTTTCGCCTGCCTTTGGCCGAAGCGCTGCGCGCGAGCGGCTTCGAGGTGCTGCTGATTTCGCCGCCCGGAGAATATGGCAAGCGGCTGCAGGCGGCCGGTTTTCGCTGGGAGCCACTGCCGATGGACCGGCGCAGTCTCAACCCTCTCCATGAACTCTCAGTGTTGATCTACCTGGCCCGTCTGTACCGGCGCGAGCGGCCCGCCGTGGCGCACCATTTCACCATCAAGTGCGTGGTCTATGGCGCCATCGCCGGCGCCATCGCCCGCGTACCCGCGCGTATCAACGCCGCGACCGGGCTGGGCTACGTGTTTACAAACACTGCGCTGAAGGCGTGCTTGCTGAAACCCTTAGTGCGCAGTCTGCTGCGCTGGACGCTGACCAACACGCATTCCCGCCTGATTTTACAGAACAATGACGATGTGGCCGCTTTTGAAAAGCAACGGCTTGCCGATCATCGCCATATTCGCCTGATCAAAGGTTCTGGCGTGGCGACCGACCAGTTCAGGCCGGCTACCGAACCGGCGCTCTCCGGGCAGACGACAAGGGTGCTGTTGGCCGCGCGGCTACTGTGGGACAAAGGCATCGGTGAATATGTCCAGGCGGCGCGTCAGCTGCGCGCCGCCGGTCTGCCGATAAAATTTCTGCTGGCAGGGGCGCCCGATACCGGCAATCCTGCGTCAATTCCACAAAGGCAATTGAACGCTTGGGCGACGGAAGGCGTCGTCGAACTGCTCGGCCAGGTGGACGACATGCAGGCGCTATTCGCTAACGTCGACATCGCCGTGTTGCCAAGTTACCGCGAAGGCTTGCCGAAAAGTTTGATCGAGGCGGCCGCCTGCGCTCTGCCGTTGGTGACCACCGATGTACCCGGCTGCCGGGAAGTCGTGACCAATGAAAAGGACGGTCTGCTGGTGCCGGTGCGTGATGCGGTAGCACTGGCGATGGCGATTCGTCGCTTGCACGAACGTCCCGAATGGGCACGTCAGTTGGGTCTCGCCGCGCGCGCCAAAGCGCTGGCGGAATTCGACGAACGCATCGTGATTGCGCGTACCCTGGATGTGTACCGGGAGTTGCTAACAGAAGTGGCTATCGGTGACGTCCCGAATCGGGAGGAGCCAGGGCAATTGTATGAATTCCAACGTCGTGACCCCTCCGAAATGGCTGTTAGCGGCTGCGCAGACGCGCATAAATCTGGCGGCAATCAATGGCGGCCGAAGTTGGCGGCAAAGTGAGCGATCGGAAGTGAACGAAACAGGGGCCCGGCGGGCGCCTTAGTGTACGCCGTGATGGCGTTGAGTCGAGTTGGAACGGCGGATCGCCTTCCCCTGGAACAGCTGCTTTTTGCATTCAGCCGCCTGGCCTCTGGCCTCCGCCACGTTCATCGCGTGCGTCGGCCCCAGTCCCATGGCTCGCGCCTTGCCGTTGAGCATGAGGCGGAAAATCCACGAGTTGGCGCCAGTAGGCCGGACCTGGAGATATAATTCGGCGCCAGCGGAACGTAATCTCAGCCTGCTGTCCTTTGCAAGGTCCCGCCACTAGCTCCTCGGCGATTCACCAACTCTGCGGCATTGGCAGCTACTTCATGACAGTCTCGCGCTCTCCAGAAAGCAGCGCGTAGCGCGGCAAGCGGCTTGCACGACAGCAGGCCAGGGTGCGGCCCGCGGCTGAATCACCGCTTCTGTCCCGCGATCGCCAACTCCTGACGACTCTAGGTTTCTCCCGGAAAATGACCACCAACTACAACCTCGCCGGCGCGATTCATCGCCATGGCCTGCACACGCCCGACGCTGTCGCTGTTGCCTACAAGGGCCAGTCCGTCAGCTATCGAGAACTTTCGCAGCGTGCGGCGCGTCTGGCGCAAGCACTCAGGCAGAGTGAGCACTGGCAAGGCGATCACGGCCAGCCGCCGCGCGTCGGGATTCTGGCTTCGCGCGGGATTGACGCCTGCGTGGCCTTGCTTGGCACCTGCTGGGCGGGCGCGACCTACGTGCCGATCGGGCTGAAGCTTCCCGAGGAGCGCATGCTCACCATTCTCTCGCTGTGCGAGCTGACGGCGATCGTCGCTGACGCCGACGGGGCGAAGTTGCTCAGCGAGCGCTTGCGGGCTGCTTGTCCGCCAGTGCTCATTTGCTCGGCGAATAAGCCCGTGCGCGAGGAAATCGACGGCCTCGCAGCGGCAGGGGAGGCGGTGCTGCCCGGCCTCGCCGACGCTCCTGCACCCATGGCTGCCAGCGACCTTGCCTATATCATTTTCACCTCGGGAACGACCGGTGTCCCGAAGGGGGTGATGATCTCGGCGGCCGCGGCTCGGCACTACGCGCAGATGATCAGCCGCCTGCTCGAGCTGCGAGCCAGTGATCGTGCCCTCGAAACCTGTGAGCTCACTTTCGATTTTTCGGTGCACAACATGTTCAGCACCTGGGAAGCGGGTGCTGCGCTGCACATCCTGCCCGCGACGGTCGTCATGAATGCCGTCAAATTCGCCCGCAACGCAAAGCTGACGGTGTGGAATTCGGTGCCCTCGCTGGTGGGCATGCTGCGCCAGCTGAAAACCCTGCATCCGGACAGTCTGGAAGACCTGCGGGTGACCGTTTTCGGTGGCGAGGCGCTCCCGGAGAGTACGGTCGCGGCGTGGCGAGTTGCGGCGCCGAATACGGCGATCTTCAACCTCTATGGTCCGACCGAGGCCACCGTTTTCTGCCTGGGACAGGAGGTTGCGGACGACACGCCGATCACCGCCGGACGCGACTTCATCGCCATCGGTACACCTTTGCCGGGCAACGCAGCGATGATCGTCGATGGCAATAATGAAGCCGTGCTCGGCGAGACCCCGGGTGAGCTGGCGGTCGCCGGCGTGCAGTTGGCCGATGGCTATCTCAACGACCCGCAAATGACGGCCGCGCGATTCCCGACCATCAATGGCAAGCGCTGGTATTTGACCGGCGATCTGGCCAGCGTCGATGCCGCGGGGATTTTTCACTGTCTTGGTCGCATCGACAATCAGGTCAAGGTGCTCGGTTACCGCGTCGAACTCGAGGAAGTCGACGCGCACCTGCGCGCCGTGAGCGGCATTGACCTGGTCGGCGCGGTGGCCTGGCCGACGGTTGACGGCATGGCACGAGGAATCGTCGGCTTCCTGGGCGCGAGAGCCGTCGACTCGGTTCAGCTCATACGCGACATCAAAACCAGGCTTCCTGCCTACATGGTCCCCAATCAGTTGATCGCTCTCGAAACGGTGCCCCTCAACCAAAGCGGGAAAGTCGACCGTCAGGCGCTCAGGAGACTGCTGGACAAAGACCCGGCATGAGCCTGCCGTCGGCGGTGCAGAGTGGCGACGAGTCCGCCGAGGAAGCACAGCCAGCTCGGCTTCGTGCCTGCTTCGGGAAGAAAAATCTGCGCGACCTGCTGGCCATCGACGAACGTGAGCCCCTCGTCCTTGCCGCGCAGACCTGGCTTGGGCAGCTGGTGATCTTCCTGGTCGCCGTGCTCGCCGTTTCCAGCTTCGAGGACCGGTGGCAGGCGGCCCTGTTGGTCGGCCTGGCAATGGCCTATGCGCGCCTGCCGAGGTATCGCAACTGGATCCTCCTCGGCGGCACCTGGACGGCCGCGCTGCTCGCCTTGTGCCTTTCGCAGAATGCTATCCAGGACAACATCCGCGCGATGATGGCCGTGGAAAACGTTCATGACGTGTCGCCACTGGCGCTCGGCCTGCTGGCGATGGCGGTTGTTTTTGTCGGCGCGTGGAGCGTCCTGGAACTGAGCCGCCGCGACAAGAGCCTGTTCGTTGCGCGTCGTCCGATGCTCGCCTTGCTGGGCATCGAGGCCGTCCTCTGCGGGCTCTGTTCGCTGAGCGTGATCAACGGCCTGCCGCGCGTCCTCCTGTGGTCACTGCTCATCGTGTTCACGCCCTACCTCTGGTTTCTGGCCTACGCCCTGGCCGATCAGCGCTCACGCGATGCGAGTCCGCCGATTTTCCAGATGGGCGTACTGCGGCCCTTCTGGTCGCCTACTTTTCTGCCCTTCGGCAAGGGCGCGGCCTTCCTCAGGAAGACTTTTGCCAAGTCGCCGGAAGACCTGGCCGTCACGCAGATCAAGGGCGTCAAGTTGCTGCTGTGGGCCAATGTCTTGCTGGCCATGAAAATCGGCCTGGTCTGGGCGTTCCAGGAGCAACTGCGGGTCCCCGGTCTGGAGGGCGCACAGGATGCTTTCCTGGCCGGGCAGTCGCATTCGCTGCCCTATGCCTGGGCAGCGGTGATTCTGTCCACCGCGAAGTTCTCCTTGCAGATTGCCTTCTGGGGGCATCTTTTCATTGGGGTCGCACGGCTGGCGGGTTTCAGGCTGCCGCGCAGTACCTGGCGTCCGCTCGGCTCGAAGACCTTGATGGAGTACTTCAACCGTTTTCACTATTACTTCAAGGAACTGCTGGTCGATTTCTTCTTCGTGCCCACTTTCTTCAAGGTGTTTCGCGGCCATCCGCGGCTGCGCCTGTTCTTTGCGACCTTCATGGCCGCAGGCGTTGGCAATGCCATCTGGCACTTTATTCGCGATATCGACCTGATTGCGACGATCGGCCTTGGCGGGGCGCTAGTGACTTTCGAGAGCTACGCTTTCTACTGCCTGGTCCTGGCAACCGGTCTCGGCCTCTCGCAAGTGCGCATGAGCATGGGCTTCAAGCCCTCGTTGAGCCTTGCGGGGCGGCTTCGGTCTTTCCTTTTCGTCTGGTCTTTCGTCGTCTGTCTGCATATTTTCAGCGATGGCTCGCGCAGCCACAGCATTGGTGAGCGACTCGCTTTTCTCGGTAGTCTTTTTGGAGTGATCTAATGAACAGTGATGGCAAGTTGAAGTTGCGCAAGTTTCTCAAGGAAGCTTTGGAAAAGCATGGTGACCAGGGCGAGCTGAACGACAGTGAGTCGCTCTTCGTCAGTGGTCGGCTCGATTCCTTCTCCATGATGCAGTTGGTGATGCAGCTGGAAGAGGCTTTTGGGCTGGATTTCTCGACGGTCGACTTCGATGTCAGCCTGATTGATTCCCTTGACGAAATCGCAGCCTTCGTCGATGCCAATGCAGGTGCTTGATTCCAGATTGGCAGGCGCCGCGAAGAAGATCGAGGTCGGCAACGGCCCGCTTTCTGCATGAGTGTCACTCCGGGCCGCTCGGCTCTGCGCAATTTTCTGGCCATTGATGAACGCCAGCAGCTTGTCGCTTTGGCGCAGACGGTTCGCGGCCGGGTGCTGCTGTTTGCCGTCGCCGTGTTGGCGGTGTCGAGCTACAACTCCTGGTGGGAAGCCGCTTTCGTTGTCGGCGCGGCGATGGCCTTCGCCTACCGGGAGAAGCAGCGCAATCTGATCCTCTTTGCCGCGACCTACGCGATGGCATTTTCCGCCCTCTGCTTGTCCGAAACGGCGATCGAGGAAAATATCGCCGTGGTCGCCGCGCAGGAAGGCGTCGGCAATGTTTCCACCTTGCTGCTTGCGCATCTGGCGCTGATTACGTTCATGATTTTCTCGTGGTCGGCGTTGATGGCCGTACGCAAGCACAAGAGTTTCATTCTGGCGCGGCGACCTGTCATCGCCTTGCTGGCCCTCTACGTCACTTTATGCGGGCTGACCTCGCTGGACTTGCTGCATGGCCTGCCGCGGCTTGCGCTGTGGTCTTTCCTGAGCGTGTACACACCGTATATCTGGTTCCTGGCCTATGCCATTGTCGACCAGCGTGCGCGCGACCGTAGTCCGGACCTTTTTCAGTTGGGAACTTTCCATCCCTTCTGGGGTGGGCCTTCGTCGATTCCGTTTGGCAAGGGCGCCGGCTTCCTGCGCAAGACCTTGTCGAAAACGCCGGCAGACCTGGCGGTCACGCAAATCAAGGGCGTCAAGTTGCTGCTCTGGTCGAACCTCTTGCTGGGCCTGAAAATGGTGCTGACCTGGCTTTGCGAAGAGCAACTGAATATCCCCAGTGTCGAACGTGCCCTGAGCGCCTATCTGGATGGCCAGGCTTTCCCGGTCGTACTTGGCTGGTCGGCTGTGGTCTGGTCTACGGCCAAGTTCTGTCTGCGGACGGCGTACTGGGGACATCTTTTCATCGGCGGCGCACGGCTGGCCGGCTTCCGCTTGCCGCGCGCCACCTGGCGACCACTCGAAGCACGGACCCTGATCGAGTACTTCAATCGCTTTTCCTACTACTTCAAGGAGTTGCTGGTCGACTTCTTCTTCGTACCGACTTTTTTCCGGGTGTTTCGCAAGCATCCACGCCTGCGCATGTTCTTCGCGACCTTCATGGCCGCTGGGGTCGGCAATGCCATTTTCCACTTTGTTCGCGAAGTCGACCTGGTGGCGACGATGGGCTTGTCGGGGTCGCTGGTGTCGTTTGCCAGTTACGCCTTCTATTGCGTGATTCTGGCGACCGGTATCGGGATTTCTCAGGTGCGTGCGAATGCCGGCTACAGGCCCTCGCCGACGCTCGCGGGAAGGCTGTGGTCCTTCCTCACCGTCTGGGGCTTCGTCGTCTGCCTGCACGTCTTCAGCGACGAATCGCGCCGCCACACGCTGCTTGATCGTTGCTCTTTTCTGGCCAGTCTTTTCGGCGTCGGCTGACCGAGGTTTCGGGCCAGCGAGTCAGCGGCTGTAGGGGATGGTGAAGCGGAAGGTCGCGCCGTCCGGTGGCGTACTTTCCACCCAGATGCGTCCGCCGAGATGATCGACGATGCGCCGGCAGATCGCCAGGCCGAGTCCCGTACCGGCGGGGTGGGTGGCGTTGGCGCTGACTAGCTGGCGGAACTCCTCGAAGACTTCGTCGTGTTTTTCGGCGGCAATTCCCGGACCGTTGTCGATGACCGAGACTCTTGCTTCGCTGGCCTGGCAATCAAGGCAGACGCGAACACGGCCGCTGTTCTCGGCTGCGAACTTCCAGGCATTTGAGAGCAGGTTGATGATCACCTGCGTCAGGCGATCACGGTCAGCGGCGATGCGCGGGGCCTGCGCCGGTAGGTTCAATTCGAGCGCGACCTGCTTCTCGGCAAACATCGGTGTCATCGACGTGACCGCCGACTGCAGCAGTTCCGCGGCGTCGAGGTCGTCGATGCACCAATCCATGCGCCCGGCCTCGATCTTCGCAAAATCAAGCAGGTCGTTGAGCATGCGTACCAGACGCAGGCACTCGCTATTGATGATGCCGAGAAACTCCTTTCGCTGCTCGCTGCCGATCTCGGCGTCGTCGCTGAGGATCTCGGCGAAGGAGCGAATCGACGTCAGCGGGGTGCGCAGGTCGTGGGTGACCATGTTGAGAAAGGCCGACTTGGCCTGGTTCGCTTCCTCCGCTTTCTGTTTCGCTGCCTGCAGGTTTTCTTCCCAGGTCTTGCGTTCGGTGACATCGCTATAGGTCGTGACGAAGCCGCCATCCGGCAAGGGGGTGCCGCGCACTTCGAGCACCGTGCCATTCGGTCGCACGCGCTCGAAGCAATGCGCCTCGGCCTTGCTCGCCAGGACGATACGCTCCTCGACCTGTTCCTCGATATCGCCTGGACCGTAGTCGCCGCGCTCGGCGTTGAAGCGGAAAAAATCGGCGAGCGGCCGGCCGATGCTTCCCATGTCCTCGGGAAAACCGAGCAGTTCGAGAAAGCGCCGGTTGCAGGTCACCAAACGCAGCTCGCTGTCGAAAATGCTGAAACCCTGCGCCAGATACTCAAGTCCGCCGACGATCAGATCAACGCGGCTTGTTTCCTCTCGCTTGCTTGGCGGCATGCTTGCTCCTTCTGATGCTGATTCACGAAACTCCTTTCTCCCCGGGCGGCAGAAAGGCCGGAAAAGAGGCGGGACGGTCATGACTTCCGCGCTGCACATAGGCCTCGAAACCCTCTGGCGGCAGGGGCTGGCTAAAGAAGTTGCCCTGATAGAGATAGCACCCGGAATCCTCCAGATAATCTCTTTGTGCCTGTGTTTCCACTCCCTCGGCGATCACCTCCAGGGCACGGCTGCGCGCCAGGGCAACGACGATCCTGGCAATCTCGGCGTCGGTGGGGTCGCTGAGGATATCGCGTACAAACGACTGGTCGATCTTCAGCTGATTCAGCGGCAGGCGTTTCAGGCAGGAAAGCGAGGAATAGCCGGTACCGAAATCATCGAGCGAGAAGCCCACGCCTCTGGCTTTGAGCGCCAACATCTTCTCGATGCTGTCCTCCGCGTGCTCCACCAATAGACTCTCCGTCAGCTCCAGGCTGAGCCGCTTCGGGTCGGCACCTGTGCGCGTCAGTATCGCCAGGACCCGGTCTACAAAGTCGCGCTCCCGGAACTGTTGTGCGCTGACATTCACCGCCACCGTGAGCGGCGCCATCTCTGCTCGGCTTGCCCATGCTGCCAACTGCAGGCACGCGGTCTCCAGCACCCAATAGCCCAGAGGCACGATCAGGTGCGTAGCCTCGGCCAGTGGAATGAACTCGCCGGGTGCCAGCAGGCCGCGTTCCGGGTGTTGCCAGCGGAGCAGCACTTCGCTTCCTCTGACCCGGCCATCGGCGGCCACCTGCGCCTGATAGTGCAGCACCAGGCGGTTTTCCCGGATGGCCTGGCGCAGCCCCGCTTCCAGGACCGCGTGCTCGAAGACGACCGCCTGCATTGCCGGGTCAAAGAAATGCAGCGCGTTGCGGCCGGCGGCCTTGGCTTTGTACATGGCGAGATCGGCTTGCCTGAGCAAGTCGTCGCTGGAGGTTTCCAGGCCCCAAAAGAAGGTGGCGCCGATGCTCGCGGTGCTGTGCTGATCGACATCGTCGAGCCGATAGGGTTGATTGAGGGCAGCAAGAATCTTCGCGCCGACAAGCTTGGTCTGTGCGACGGCCTCTTCCATCGTGCCGTGCAGGTTTCCCATGATGACCACGAACTCGTCACCGCCGATCCGGGCCACCGTGTCAGATTCGCGGACGCTGGCGGTGAGACGTTGCGCCACTGCCTGCAGCAGGAGGTCACCCTGGTGGTGCCCCCGGGTGTCGTTCAGCGTCTTGAAGTGATCGAGGTCGACGAACAGCAGCGCACCGAAAGTCTTGCTGCGCTGCCCCGCGGTCATGGCCTGTTTCAGGTGATCGCGCAAGAGCGTGCGGTTGGGTAAATGGGTAAGAGAATCAAAGAAGGCCAACTCCTCTATTCTCTCCTCGGCGCGCTTACGTTCCGTGATGTCGTATTGCATGCCGACGTAATTGGTTACGGCGCCGTCACCATCCTTCACCGCCGAGATGGTCAGCCACTTTGGATAGACTTCGCCATCCTTGCGCCGGTCCCAGATTTCCCCTTGCCAGAAGCCCTTGCGGTCGATCGACGTCCACATGGCGCGGTAGAAGTCGGCATCGTGACGGCCCGATTCGAGCATGAACGGTGTCTGGCCGACGGCTTCCTCTGCGCTGTAGCCGGTCATTCGGGTGAACGCCTGGTTGACGCGCAGGATTACCCGATTGGCGTCGGTCACTAGCATGCCCTGCTGCGATTGGAAGGCGACGGCGGCGATGCGCAGCTCGGCCTCGGTCTGTTTGCGCAGCGTGATGTCGCTGATCACGGTGCGCAGTACGCGCGCGCCATCGGCGTCCTGTGCGGCAACCGTCTCCAGCTGCGCCCAGAATTGCGTACCTTCAAAGTTCACCAGGCGTAACTCGCACGACTGCCGCTGACCGTCTGCCACAAGCTGCCTGCGGTGCAGGTAGAAAATGTCCTGGTCTGCTTTCAGAATGAAGCGGCTGATGCGCTGCCTGGCCAGTTCGGCGCGGGCGACGCCCAGCAAAGTCGCGGCGGTGAGGTTGGCCTCCAGGATCAGCCCCTGCTCGCTCAAAGTGCAGTAGCCCACCGGCGCCAGATCATAGATGTCGAAATAGCGTGCGCGGGTCGCGTCGAGTTCCAGCTGCACCCGGCGCAGTTCTTCGTTCTGCATCTCCAATTCGGTCTGGTGAACGCGTAGTTCGTAGAGGAGATGGCGTGCCGCGTCCGGCCAGGCGGCCTCGATGTCTGGCGACACCTGCGCCGCTTTTTCCTCTAGTTGCTCTTCGGCAGCGAGGCGCAGCGTCTGCTCGCCGTCCGGTTGCTCGTTTGACGGGGAAGCCGGGCAGGGTGGAGGACGTTTATCCTGGCTGCACATGGGCAGCAGCCATCAGTAGTTGGAACGTCGTCGCTTCGTTCAGCCGCTCGGTGGTGGCAATCGCGTAGCGCTGCCGCGACCCCGCGGCCTCAGGTTCGGCCTTCTTCATCTCTTTCCTGGCTGTCACGCCCTGCCGTCACAAATGGTTGTGAAATGTCGCGTAATGATAGGCGTATCGGCGGAGAAGTTCTACCCGGACAGCCAGCGTGCTTCGGGGCGCGTGTTTGCCGCCGCTGCTTGCGGCGGCAACCAGCAGCCTCGGATTGCGACGAAGAGCCGATTTTCGGGGCTTGATTTGTCCGCAGATTCAAGAAGCGTTGCTTGTCAGATCCAATCTGCGGAAATCTGCGTAATCTGCGGATATCTCTGTTTTTTTGAGCGGTGATGTCCGTGCAGCGCGAAGGAGGTCTAAGCGAGCGACGAAGGGCTGGTTTTAAGGGCTTGATTTGTCCGCAGATTACGCAGATTCTCGCAGATTCAAGAAGCCCTGCTGGTTGGACTTAATCTGCGGAAATCTGCGTAATCTGCGGATATCTCTGTTTTTTTGAGCGGTGATGTCCGTGCAGCGCGAAAGAGGTCTAAGCGAGCGACGAAGGGCGGATTTTAAGGGCTTGATTTGTCCGCAGATTACGCAGATTCTCGCAGATTCAAGAGCTCGTGCTTGTCGAACTTAATCTGTGGAAATCTGCGTAATCTGCGGATATCTCTGTTTTTTTGAGAGGTGATGTCCGTGCAGCGCGAAGGAGGTCTAAGCGAGCGACGAAGGGCTGGTTTTAAGGGCTTGATTTGTCCGCAGATTACGCAGATTCTCGCAGATTCAAGGAGGGTTGCTTGTCGGATTTAATCTGTGGATATGGAAGGGCTTTTATGAGTGGTGATGAGCAGAGCTTTGCGATTATTGGTGCGGCCATGTCCGTGCATCGTGAACTTGGGCACGGTTTTCTTGAGGCGGTCTATCAGGAAGCCTTGGCTGTTGAGTTCATGAAGTGCGCCGTTCCGTTCGCTCGTGAGGTGGAGTTGCCGATTCGCTATCGCGGGCAAAGGCTCAATACGGGGTATCGGGCAGACTTTCTTTGCTTTGATGAAGTCATCGTTGAGGTGAAGGCTCTTGAACGTCTGACGACTCGCGAGGAGTCGCAAGTTATCAATTACCTGAAAGCCAGTGGTCGAGCGCGCGGCTTGCTCCTGAATTTTGGCGGACGAAGCCTGGAGCACAAGCGCCTGGTTTGGACGCATTCGCCCGCCCGAGCCGGGCACGCGGAAGGCTAATCCAGCGGCACGAGGCCGCGGAGAAATCCGCGGGCCTCGCTCGACAGCTCGCAATCAGTCCTTACCAGTTGCTTTCCCGCTCGGGGGTGGACGTGATGTTGTGGATCGAGAGATCGGCGCCGTTGTATTCCTGCTCCTGGTCGAGACGTAGGCCGATGGCTGCTTTCAGGACGCCATAGACAATGTAGCTGCCGACCAGCGCGATGACGATGGCCAGTGCGGTCATGATCAGCTGCGGCATGAAGGCGATGCCGCCGACACCGCCCAGTGCCTGGCTGCCGAAAATGCCGGCGGCGATACCGCCCCAGGCACCGCACAGGCCGTGCAGCGGCCAGACGCCGAGGACGTCGTCTATTTTCCAGCGGTTCTGGGTGAGCGTGAACATCACCACGAACATGCCGCCGGCGATGCCACCAACGACCAGTGCGCCCATCGGGTGCATGATGTCCGAGCCGGCACAGACGGCGACCAGACCGGCGAGCGGGCCGTTGTGCACGAAGCCCGGGTCGTTCTTGCCCGCCACCAGTGCCACCAGCGTGCCGCCGACCATGGCCATCAGCGAATTTATGGCCACCAGCCCGGAGATGTTTTCGATCGTTTGCGCGCTCATCACGTTGAAGCCGAACCAGCCGACGGTCAGGATCCAGGCGCCAAGTGCGAGAAAGGGGATCGACGACGGCGGGTGTGCGGAGATTCCGCCCTGCTGGTTGTAGCGCCCATGGCGCGCGCCGAGCAGCAGCACTGCCGGCAGCGCTATCCAGCCGCCCATGGCGTGCACCACGACCGATCCGGCGAAATCGTGGAACTCGGCACCATAGGTCGCTTTCAACCACGCCTGTACGCCGAAGGCATGATTCCAGGCGATGCCTTCGAAGAATGGGTAGATGAAGGCAACGATCATGAAAGTCGCCGCCAGCTGCGGATTGAATTTGGCGCGCTCGGCGATGCCACCCGAAACGATGGCCGGGATGGCTGCCGCAAAGGTCAGCAGGAAGAAGAACTTGGTCAGCTCGTAGCCGTTCTTCTGCAGCAGGGTGTCGGCGCCATGGAAGAAATCGATGCCGTAGGCGATGCTGTAGCCGATGAAGAAATAGGCGATTGTCGATACCGAGAAGTCGGTAAGGATTTTTACCAGTGCATTGACCTGGCTCTTCTTGCGCACCGTGCCCAGTTCGAGAAAGGCAAAACCGGAGTGCATGGCGAGCACCATAATGCCGCCGAGCAGAATGAAGAGAACGTCGCTACCAGACTTGAGAACTTCCATGGCCCCTCCTGAAAATCGTGTCGAAGCCATCAAGCAAGATGCGTGCCGGCACTAGATGGTGCGTGCAATCAGGGATTTTGGCGCCAGCAAACGAAAAACGCACCAGTCTTGTGCGTTTTTCGTTTGCTGGCGCCCCTTTGTGGGGCTCGATGCACCGGCGCGTGCTGCGTTGAAGCTATTCTGGTGCGGCGCCCGGCGGCAGGAGTACCCACATCCTGCCTTCCTGTTTCATCCGTCCGGCCTCGGTGGCGGCTTGCTCGCCGAAACCCCAGAAGAAGTCGGCGCGTACGACGCCGCGAATCGCGCTGCCGGTATCCTGGGCCAGCATCAGTCGGCGCAGCGGGGTGCTTGTCGACGGTCGGGTCGTGGACAGGAAAACGGGGGCGCCAAGAGGGACATGGCGGGGATCGACGGCGATGCTGCGCTCGGGCGTCAGCGGTACGCTCAGGGCCCCGCTCGGACCCTCGCCATCGCCACCTTTGATGGCTTGTTCGCTGAAGAAGACGTAGCGCGGGTTGGCGTTCAGCAGTTCGCTGAGCCGCGTCGGATTGGCGCGCGCCCATTGTTTGATGCCCTGCATCGAGGCCTGATCGAGGCTCATTTCGCCGCGCTCGACGAGCAGTTTGCCGATCGACTGATAGGGGTGGCCGTTCTGGTCGGCGAAGGCCAGGCGCGTCATGCTGCCGTCGGGCAGGCGGACGCGCCCCGAGCCCTGGATCTGCAGGAAGAAGAGTTCAACCGGGTCGTCGACCCAGAGCAGAACGCGACCGCTCTTGGACTGGTCGCCCCTGGTGATCTCGGCTCGCGTGTAGTAGGGAACGACCTTGTTGCCCTGCAGGCGACCGCGCAGGCGCAGGTTCTTGAGTTCCGGCTGGACGGCGCCGAGATCGATGCGCAGCAGGTCGGGGGGAACGCCGAGGACGGCTTCGAGATAGGGTGTGCCGCGGGTTCGCGAACCCCGCAGCAGCGGTTCGTAGTAGCCGGTCACCAGACCGTCGCTGCTGCCGTCGGGATTGGTCAGCAGCCATGGCTGGAAGTGGGACTCGAAGAAGCTGCGCAGGGCGGCGCTGGAGGGGGACGGCAATGCCTGCGCCTGCTCGCAGGCCGTGCGCCAGAGAGACCACTGCGGACGCTTGGCCAAGGCGCGGCAGGATTGCAGAAAAGCCGGCAAGGCGGCGCGCAGATCGTCGTCGCTCCAGGCCGGCAAGTCGCTCCAGCGTGCCGGTTGCAGCGGCTTGTAGGCGGGCGTCGCTGGCTCGGTCGGCCTGGCCGTGGCACCCGGCTCACACACCGGACAGGTCGGGCAGACCGGGCAGTCGCCTTTTGGTGCTTCGCTTTTCGTGCCGCAGGCGGTGAGCAGCAAGGTCAGCAGGGTGGCGGCAAGGGCGCCGAGGCTCCGCGCTGTAAGCGCTTTACGCGGCGTCCGTGATTGGCTTTTGAGCATGGTTTTGGCTACAGTGTCGGGTTCGTCAATCCGCTGAGTATACCGTCCGATGACTGATCCCTTCCGGCAACTTGCCAGCTTTCTGCAGCGCGCCGAGCAGCTCCTCGAGCGCATCGAACCCTTGCTCCCTCCAGCATCGCCGTTACCCGACTGGCAAGCGGCGAAAGCCTTTCGCTGGCGCAAGAGTCGCGGTGTCGGCTACTTGCAGCCGATTACCCACCTGCCTGCCATCCAGCTCGACGACCTGCACGATATCGAGCAACAGAAAGCGCGTATCGACGCCAATACCCGTCACTTCGTCGCCGGCCAGCCGGCCAACAATGTGCTGCTTACCGGCACGCGCGGTTCGGGCAAGTCGTCGCTGATCAAGGCGCTGCTCAATGCCTACGCGGCCGATGGTCTGCGGGTCATCGAGGTGGAGAAGGGCGATCTTACCGAGCTGCCGGATATCGTCGAGCTGATCGACGGGCGCCCCGAGCGCTTCATCATCTTTTGCGACGACCTGTCCTTCGACTCCGGCGACGCGCGCTACAAGGCGCTCAAAGTCGTCCTCGACGGCTCGATCGCGGCAGCGCCCGAAAACGTGCTGATCTACGCGACGTCGAACCGCCGCCATCTGATGCCCGAGTACTTTGCCGAAAACCTCGAAAGCAAGCGCGTCGGCGAGGAGATTCATCCCGGCGAGGCGATCGAGGAGAAGATTTCGCTCTCGGAGCGCTTCGGGCTATGGATTTCCTTTTACCCGTTCGACCAGGACGCCTACCTGAACATCGTCGCTCACTGGCTGAAGTCTTTTGGCTGCGCCGAGGATGAGATCCGGGCTGCCGAACGCGACGCGCTCAACTGGGCGCTCGAACGCGGTTCGCGCAGCGGCCGCGTCGCCTGGCAGTTCGCGCGTGACTGGGCGGGGCGGCAGCTGACGTCGCCGGCTCGCCCGAAACGATCGCGCACCAAAACGGGGCCTCGCGCGGCGCGACTGGCCGCTCGATGACCACCATCACCGAAGTTGCCGCGGCCGTCCTGCTGCGCGGCAATGCGACGGCGCCGGAGTTTCTGCTCGCGCAACGGCCGCCCGGCAAGGTCTACGCCGGTTACTGGGAGTTTCCGGGCGGCAAGGTCGAGCCGGGCGAGACGCTGTATCAGGCACTGGTGCGCGAATTGCAGGAAGAGCTGGGAATTACGGTCGACGACGTCTGGCCATGGCTTTGCTGCGAGTTCACCTATCCGCACGCCAGCGTCCGCCTGCGCTTCTACCGCATCCACGCCTGGCACGGCGAGATCGCGCCAATCGAGCACAGTGCTTTCGCCTGGCTGAAAATAGGCGAGCCGGCCGGCGTCGCACCGATTCTCCCCGCCAATGGCCCGATCCTGCAGGCGCTTGAACTGCCGCCTGTCTATGCGCTGAGCAATGCCGAAGAGAACGGCGTCGAAGCCGAACTGCAGCGCATCGAACGTGCCCTGGCGGGCGGCTTACACCTGCTGCAACTGCGCGACAAGACGCTGGCACCAGCGCAGCGGCTGGCATTCGCACGCGCCGTCATGGCCCTCGCTGGCGGTGCGGCAAAGGCCTGCGTGCTGATCAACGACGATCAGGAACTGGCCCGCACGGTCGGCGCCCACGGCCTCCACCTCTCGTCGCAGCAGCTCTGGCAGCTCGACCGCCGACCGGATTTCGCGCGCGTCGCCGCCTCCTGCCACGGCGCCGCCGATCTCACGCGGGCGGCGCAACTCGGGCTGGATTTCGTCGTTCTCGGTCCGCTGCTGCCCACCCCCAGCCATCCCGGCGCGACCGGCATCGGCTGGGCGGAGTTCTCGCGCCTCGTCGAACGCTCGCCGCTACCGGTATACGCGCTTGGCGGGATGCAGCCGGAGATGCTCGAAACGGCTTGTCACGCGGGGGCACACGGCGTCGCGCTGATGCGTGGTTGGCGCTGAGTGCAATCCTTATTCGTTAGGCGACGCCGCTTTGCCCGTCGTGCAGCGCGATGATGCGCAATCGGAGGTGTGTCGAGTCGGGGACCAGCAACTGCATTTGGCCGGCGATGGTCAGCGCTAGCGACATGGCCAGCTCGGACGAGCCGTAGACGTGATTCGAAACGCCGGCCAGTGCGGCGACCTCGAGCAACCGCTTTCCCTTGCGCCGGTAGATGCGCAGCGTGCCGCTGCGATGCGGGGTGGTGACCGCGGCGATCTCGGCTTGTCCGTCGCCGTCGAGGTCGGCAACGCCGACCGGGTTCAGCCAGCGCATGGGGGTGCCGATTGGCGGCGACTGGGCGCTGATTACGAGGCGGTCGTCGCGCAAGCCGATCAGCGCCAGGCGCGAGCCGCTGTCGCGTTGACTGACGATAGCCAGGAGTTCCGGCGGCTCGCCGGCTGCCAGCGTGACCAGCCGCGGCGCCAGATCCTCGAACACGGCGTCCTCGGGAAGTTCGAGGGAATGGCGCTGGCCGTTGCTGGTGCTCACCGTCAGGCGGGCGTATTCGTGTGGCCGGCCGAGTGCGAAATGGCCATAGTGCTCGACCGGCGCCGCGTACTGGCCGCCAGTGATCGTCTCGACGCCAGCTGCCGAAGCACTCAGCGCGAGCAGAGCGGCGGCGAGCAGCCTGCGTGGCGATTGGTGCGCAGCGGCCGGCTTGCTGGGCGTTGCCGCTGCGCCGCCAGACTTCACTCCAGGCTGAGAAGCTGCACGCTGCGCGCTGCGACCGGGCTGGTTTTCTCGCGTCGGCAGCTGGCAAAGGGCGCTTGCGCGCTGCTGTCGCAGAGCTGTTTCCAGACCCCGGGCGGGAGCAGGAAGGGAACCGGGATGGCGTCGCGATTGATCAGGCAGAGCAGGGTCGCGCCGTTCTCTGCAGGCGTGGCGGCGCTCGCCTCGGGAGCCAGTTGCAGGCCGAAGGCGCCGAGCTTGTTGGACTGCCAGTCGCTGATGCCCATCGGCCGGCCGGCGGGATGCCACCACAGCACGTCAGGCTGTTGTTCGTCGCCGCTCGCTGCACCGCTCAGCCAGCCGGTCAGCCGCAGTTGCGGGAAGCGCCGGCGCAGGCCAATCAGCCCGGCGACGAAGTCGATGAGCTCGCTGTCGGCGTTCTCCCAGTCGAGCCAGGTCATCTCGTTGTCCTGGCAGTAGGCGTTGTTGTTGCCGCCCTGCGTGCGGCCGAGTTCGTCGCCACCCTGCAGCATCGGTACGCCTTGCCCGATGAGGAGCGTGGCGAGCAGCGCACGCTGCAGGCGGCGGCGTTTTTCGAGCACCGACGGATCGTCGCTTTCACCTTCCGCGCCGCAGTTCCACGACAGATTGTGGCCGTGCCCGTCGCGGTTTTCCTCGCCGTTGAGCTCGTTGTGTTTTTCCTGGTAACTGACCAGATCGCGCAGCGTGAAGCCGTCGTGCGCGGTGAGGAAGTTGACGCTGGCTTGCGGTGCGCGGCCGCTATTCTTGAACAGCTCGCTCGATCCGGACAGCCGCTGCGCCAGGGCGCCGGCGGCCACTTCGCCGGTCAGCCAGAAGGCTCGCACGTCGTCGCGGAAGCGGTCGTTCCATTCGCTCCAGCCGGGCAGGAAGCGGCCCAGCCGGTAGCCGTCGGGGCCCATGTCCCAGGGCTCGGCAATCAGTTTGACGTTCTGCAGCAGCGGGTCCTGGCGAACGGCGGCGAGAAAGGCGCTGTCGCGGGCCAGTGCGGCGGCCAGGTCGAAGCGGAAGCCGTCGACGTGCATGACCCCAACCCAGTAGCGCAGTGCATCCATCACCAGTTGCAGGACGCGTGGCTGGGTGAGGTTGAAAGTGTTGCCGCAGCCACTGTAGTTTTCGTAAGCGGCGAGATCGCCTGGCGGCAGCAGGTAGTAGCTCTGGTTGTCGATGCCGCGAAAGGACAGCGTCGGTCCGAATTGGTCGGTTTCTGCGGTGTGGTTGAAGACCACGTCGAGAATCACTTCGAGGCCGGCGGCGTGCAGCGTGCGGACCATGCTCTTGAACTCGGCGATCACCGATTGTCCGTCGATGCGCGCGGCGTAGCGCGGTTCGGGAGCGAAGAAGGCGAGCGAGTTGTAGCCCCAGTAATTGACCCGGCCTTGGCCAACCAGTCGTTGCTCGTCGAGGAAATGGTGCACCGGCAGCAGGCTGACGGCGGTGACCCCGAGGCGCTGGAAATGCGCGATCATCGCCGGCGAGGCGAGGCCGGCGTAGGTGCCACGCAGTTTCTCGGGGACGTCCGGGTGTTGCTGGCTGATGCCCTTGACGTGCACTTCGTGGAGCACGGTGTCCGCCCAGGGCGTCGCCGGTGGGGCGTCGCCGGCCCACTCGAAATGGTCGTCGACGACGCTGCACTGGAGCCCGTGGGCCGGCTCGTCCGCTGTCGGCCAGGAAAAATCACCGACGACTTCGCGGGCGTAGGGGTCGAGGAGCAGGCGTTCGGCGGCGAAGCGCTGGCCGTTCTCGGGGGCCGCCGGGCCCTGCACGCGGTAGGCGTAGCGCAAGCCGGGTGCGGCCCCGGCGAGGTAGCCGTGCCAGACCTGGTCGCTGCGGAAGAGCATGGGCAAGACCTGCATCTCCTGGCCGTCGAAGACGCACAGCTCGACGCCTTCGGCGTGCGCCGAGAACAGCGCGAAGTTGACCCCCTGGCCGTCCCAGGTCGCGCCGAGCGGTGACGGCCGCCCGGCGACGAGGGCGAGCCTGGCCTTGGCGCTCATGGTACCCATTCGAGGAACAGTGCTGCGAGGGGGGGCAGGGTGAGGCGCAGCGAAAACTCGCGGCCGTGCGCGGCGACTGATTCGGCGACCAGTCCGTCAGGCCCGTTGCCGACGTTGCTGCCGCCGTAGTACTGCGAGTCGGTGTTGATGCGCTCGTAGAACCTGCCGGCATGCGGCACGCCGATGCGGTAGTCTTTGTGAATGACCGGGGTGAAGTTGCCGACGTAGAGCATGGCGCGCGAACGATCACGCGTCCAGCGCACGAAGGCGACCACCGAATTATCGGCGTCGTCGGCCGCGATCCACTCGAAACCAGCCGGTTCGAAATCGACTTCATGCAGGGCAGGACGGCTGCGGTAGAGGCTGTTGAGGTCGCGAACCAGATTGCGGACGCCGGCGTGGTTCGGGAAATCGAGCAAGGCCCAGTCGAGAGAGACGGCTTCATTCCACTCGCTCCACTGGCCGAATTCGCCGCCCATGAAGAGCAGCTTCTTGCCCGGGTGCGCCCACATGAAGCCGTAGAGCGAACGCAGGTTGGCGAATTTCTGCCAGGTGTCGCCGGGCATCTTGTTGAGCAAGGAGCCCTTGCCGTGCACCACTTCGTCGTGCGACAGCGGCAGGACGTAGTTCTCGGTGAAGGCGTACATCATTCCGAAGCTGAGCTTGTTGTGATGGTAGCGGCGATAAATCGGATCCTGCGCCATGTAGGACAGGACGTCGTGCATCCAGCCCATGTTCCACTTGTAGTGGAAACCGAGGCCGCCCATTGACGGCGGCCGGCTGACCATCGGCCAGGCGGTCGACTCCTCGGCGTGGGTGTCGGTCGCCGGGTGCTCCTGACCGAGGACCTCGTTCATGCGGCGCAGGAAGGCGACGGCCTCGAGGTTTTCGCGGCCGCCATGCACGTTTGGCAGCCACTGCCCTTCGGAGCGGCTGTAGTCGCGGTAGAGCATCGAAGCCACGGCATCGACGCGCAGGCCGTCGACGCCGTAACGCTCGATCCAGAACAGGGCGTTGCCGATCAGGTAGTTGCTCACTTCGCGACGACCGAAGTTGTAGATCAGTGTGCCCCAGTCCTGGTGCATGCCTTCACGGGGATCGGCGTGTTCGTAGAGCGCATCGCCGTCGAAGCGACTCAGACCGTGTTCGTCGGTCGGGAAATGCGCCGGTACCCAGTCGACCAGCACGCGCAGACCGGCGGCATGGCAGGCACTGACGAACTGGCAGAAGCCGGCCGGGCTGCCGTGACGGGCGGTGGGGGCGTAAAGCCCGAGCGGCTGATAGCCCCAGGAACCGTCGAAGGGATGTTCGGAAATCGGCAGCAACTCAAGATGGGTGAAGCCCAGGTCGACGACGTAGGGGATCAGCGTTTCGGTCAGGCGTTGCCAGTCGGGAAAGCCGCCATCGTCGGCGCGCCGCCAGGAAGCCAGGTGCACTTCGTAGATCGACAGCGGCGCGCCGAGCAGGTCGCCGGCCGGGACGGGCATGGCTGCGACCGGTGGCGGCAGGGCGCAGACCACCGAGGCCGTCGATGGCCGCAACTCGGCTTCGAAGCCGTAGGGATCGGACTTGAGGGGCAGCAGATGGCCGTGGCGAGAGCGGATTTCGTATTTGTAACGGGCGCCGGCGCTCACCCCGGGCAGGAAGATCTCCCAGGCACCACATTCGCGGCGCAGGCGCATCGGGTGGCGACGGCCGTCCCAGTTATTGAAGTCACCGACGACGCTGACCCGCTGGGCGTCAGGCGCCCAGACGGCGAATGCCGTTCCGGCGACGCCGTCGATTTCGCAGAGGTGCGCGCCGAGGCGCTCGAAGGGACGCAGGTGCGAACCTTCGGCGAGCAGCCAGACGTCCATCTCGCCGAGCACCGCCCAGAAACGATAGGGATCGTCGGTTTCCTGGACGTCGTTCTCCCAGGTGATGCGCAGGCGGTAGGAGAAGTCGTTGCGGCGACGCGGGATGACGCCTTCAAAAAACCCCTCGACGCCTTCGACGTCACGTTCCTTGAGCTCAGCGACCTCTTTCCCGGTCTTGGCGTCGAGTACCGCCACCGCCAGCGCGCCCGGTTGCATGCTGCGCACCCAAAGCCGCTTGTCGGCGTCAGTGTGCATCCCGAGGACTGCATAGGGGTTGCCGTGTTCGGCCCGACAAAGAGAAATGATCTCTGCATTGTCAATCATTGACGCGTTTCCTCAAGTAGTGAATGTTCAAAGCTTCCAGGTGTCGGCGGCGTAGTCGCGGATCGTCCGATCGGCCGAGAAGGTGCCCATGCCAGCGACGTTGAGGATCGCCTTGCGCTGCCATTCGGCGGGAGTCAGGTAGAGGGCGTCGACGCGTGCCTGCGTGGCGACATAGTCGGCGTAGTCGGCGAGCAGCAGATAGTGGTCGCCGTAATGGACCAGGCAGTTGAACACATCGTGATAGCGTCCGCGTTCCCCGGGCGAGAAGAAGCCGCCGTCGATCTTGTCGAGCGCTTCCTTGAGCGCCGGGTCGTTCTGGTAGAGATCGTTTGGCTGATAACCGGCCTGCTTGATGGCGGCAACCTGCGCCGTGTTGTTGCCGAAGATGAAGATGTTGTCGGCACCGACCTGGTCGCGAATCTCGATGTTGGCTCCGTCTTCGGTACCAATGGTCAGCGCACCGTTGAGCGAGAGCTTCATGTTGCCGGTGCCCGAGGCTTCGGTGCCGGCCGTTGAAATCTGTTCGGAAAGATTGGCCGCCGGCATGATCAACTCGGCGACGGAAACGCCGTAGTTGGGGATGAACGCGACCTGCAACAGCTCGCGCGTGCGCGGATCGTTGTTGACCACCGCGGCGACGTCGTTGATCAGCCGGATCACCAGTTTGGCCATGTGATACGAAGAAGCGGCCTTGCCGGCGAAGATGATGCTGCGTGGTGCTACGCCGGCCGTCTCGCCACGCAGCAGCGCGTTGTAGCGGGTGATGACGTGCAAGACGTTGAGCAACTGCCGCTTGTACTCGTGGATGCGTTTGACCTGGACGTCGAAGAGGCTGTCAGGATTGAGCGCGATGCCCGTTTCGCGGGCCACGTAGTCGGCCAGGCGTAGCTTGTTGTCGCGTTTCGCGACCGCAAACGCTTTCCCGAAATCGGCATCGTCGGCGACGCTGCGCAGACCTTCCAGGCGGTCGAGATCGAGACGCCACTCCTTGCCGAGGCGCTGGTCGAGCAGCGCCGAAAAGCCAGGATTGGACTGCGCCAGCCAGCGCCGCGGCGTGACGCCGTTGGTTTTGTTGTGAAAGCGTTCCGGGTAAAGGCGGGCAAAGTCGGCGAAAATGGTTTGCACCATGAGATCCGAATGCAGTTGCGAGACACCGTTGATGCGGTGGCTGCCGACAATGCTCAGGTGCGCCATGCGGACGCGTTTGTCTTTGTCGTGGCCACTGCCGTCGTCGATCAGGGACACCCGCCGCCTGAGATCGATATCGCCCGGGTAGAGGCGAGCCACCTCGTCGAGAAATTCCTGATTGATACGGTAGATGATCAGCATGTGGCGCGGCAGCACGCGCTGCATCAGCGTCACTTTCCAGGTTTCCAGCGCTTCCGGCATCAGCGTGTGGTTGGTATACGAGAAGATGCGTCGGCATTGCTCCCAGGCCGCATTCCAGTTCATCGCATGTTCGTCGACCAGCAGGCGCATCAATTCGGCAACGCCGATCGCCGGATGCGTGTCGTTGAGGTGGATGGCGACCTTGTCGGCGAGCTTGTCAAAGCTGCCGTGCTCGTTTTGATGGCGAGTGAGGATGTCCTGCATCGACGCCGAGACGAAGAAATATTCCTGGCGCAGGCGCAGTTCGCGACCCGCGGCAGTGCTGTCGTTGGGATAGAGGACCCAGGAAATGTTCTCGAAGCGGTTCTTGAATTCGGCCGCACGCTGGTAGTCGCCGGTATTGAAGGCGCCGAGGTCGATCTGCGAGGGGGCGGCGGCTTTCCACAGGCGCAGGGTGCTGACCCGTTCGGTACCATGACCGGGGATGACGTGGTCGAAAGCCTTGGCTTCGACGGCGTCGGCCGGGTGCCATTCCGCCCATTCACCACTGTGTTCGGCAGTGCCGCCAAAATGCACCGTATAGTGCTTGCCGCTGCGCGGGAATTCCCAGGGCGAGCGATCATGCACCCAGGCTTCGGGCGCCTCGACCTGCTGGCCGTTGACGATCGACTGGGCAAACATCCCGTACTCATAGCGTACGCCGTAGCCCCAGGAGGGCAGCCCGAGAGTGGCCATCGAATCCAGGAAGCAGGCCGCCAGGCGTCCCAGGCCACCGTTGCCGAGGGCCGCATCGGGTTCACATTCCATGACCTCGTTGAGTGACGGACCCGGCGGGGTGAACACGGTCGCTGCCTGCTCACGCAGGTCGAGAGCCGACAAGGCGTTGTTCATCGCCCGCCCGATCAGGAATTCCATCGACAGGTAATAGACCCGCCGCGCCTTGTTTTCGCGGTCGGCATGCTGGGTGTTGACCCAACGTTCTGCCAGTTGCTCGCGGGCCACGTGTGCCAGCGCATGGTAGTACTCCGCCTTGCCGGCGACATCTCGGTCGCTAGCTACCTGACAGAGCAGCTTGTGGTCGATCTGCGAGCGCAGCGGCTCTCCTTCAGGATGCGATTCAACGGCTTTGGACATCAGGGAAGTACTCCAGTAGTAGGTTTCACAGGCCATGCTCACTTTCGGCCAGGGCATGGGCGGCGCCCAGCAAGGCTGGCGTAGGCGAGAGCATTACATAGGTCGGGATTGCGGCCAAGTAGGCAGCGAAGCGGCCCTTGGTCTCGAAGCGGGCGCGAAAGGGTGATCGCTCGAAGCGCTCGCCGAGGCGAGGAATAATACCACCGCCGATATAGACGCCACCCTGGGCGCCCAGGGTCAGCGCCAGATTCCCGGCCAGCGAGCCGAGCATCGCGCAGAAGGTGTCGAGCACTGCGCTGCACTGGACGTCTTCGTTGGCCAGCGCGCGGCTGACGATCTCGACGGTGCTCAGGGTTTCGCTGGCCCGGCCGTCGACTTCGGCGACTAGGCGATTGAGCAGCGGCAGGCCGCTTCCGGAAAGCAGTCGCTCGGCCGAGACGTGCTGCAGTTCCCGCCAGGCGAGGCCGAGAATCGCCGCCTCGCGCCCGTCGGCGGGTGCCAGCGAGCAGTGTCCGCCTTCGCCGCTCAGGGCCAGCCAGTGGCCGCGATCGCAGAGCAGGCCGGAAACCCCGAGGCCGGTGCCGGGGCCGAGTACGGCCTTGGCTGCCAGCGCAACGCTGCGCCCGCCGCCGACCTGGCGCAGGTCGCTCGCCGCAAGCCGCGGCAGGGACAGTGCCAGGGCGGTGAAGTCGTTGAGCAGGAGCAGGCGATGCAGCCCGAGGCGCGACTGGATCTCGTCGCGCGAGAAAGTCCACGCGGCGTTGGTCAGGCGGATCACCGGTTCATGGACCGGCGCCGCCAGGGCGATTGCAGCGGCGCGCAATCGAGGGCAGGCGACCTCGGCGAGATAGGCCTCGATGGCCTCGATCGGGCCGGCAAAGTCGGCGACGGCGAGAATGCGCACCAGCTGCGGCGCGCCGCTCTCGTCGAGCAGGGCGAAGCGCGCGCGGGTGCCACCGATGTCGGCGACCAGCAGCGCGGTGGAAGCGGTGGCAGCGGGGGAAGGGGAAGGGGAGTTCATGGAGCGGCGTCGGAGAGAGCTGCGGCTGACTCTTGCCCCTGTGCTGGCAAGGCGGCTGCAGCTTCGAGAGGAAAATGCCCGGAGGGCGGAAAGCGCGGGCCGGGGCACGAATCCTCGCACCTGCTGCCGCGCCGATCAAAGAGCCATGTTGCCAGGCCGGACGATCCTCGTCGAACGAGTGCAAGCCTTTCCGGAGTCTGTCGGTTCGACGCGCATTCTGTCAAGCGCGGAGCGCAGCGGTCGCCTCGCAGGCCGGCCCCGTTTGCAGCCAAGCGGCTCGCAGAGCCGTACAATCAGCAAGGCTGTCCGGTGATCGGCGCAGCGATCGCCCAAGCATTCAGCGACGCGCTGGCGTCGGCAAAGTGAAGTGTTTACCTGTCTGTCGTTTGCCTGCCCGAGGAACTGCAGTGAAATCTGCCCATCATGCGTCTCTGCTCAGCCGGCTTGCCGAAGTCATCGGCACCGAGCAGGTTTTGACCACCGACGAAGCGATGTCCGCCCATCTCGGCGACTGGCGTGGACGTTATCGCGGTGCCGCCATTTGTGTGCTGCGTCCGGCCACCACCGCGGAGGTGGCGGCGGTGGTCCGCGCCTGTGCGCAGGCCGGCGTGGCGATGGTGCCGCAGGGCGGCAATACCAGCCTTTGTGGCGCGGCGACGCCGGGACCGGAAGGCGAGGCGGTGCTGATCAGCCTGAGTCGGCTCAGGCGGCTGCGGGCGATCGATCCGGAAAATAACACCATGACCGTCGAGGCCGGCTGTGTGTTGCAGACCTTGCAGGAGGCGGCGGCGCAGGCCGGACGCCTGTTTCCCCTGTCGCTGGCTGCCGAGGGAAGCTGTCAGATCGGCGGCAATCTGTCGACCAACGCCGGCGGGGTGCAGGTCCTGCGCTACGGCAATACCCGTGAATTGACCCTGGGCCTGGAAGTGGTGCTGCCCAGTGGCGAGATCTGGGATGGCTTGCGTGGTCTACGCAAGGACAACACCGGCTACGATCTGAAACACTTGTTCATCGGCGCCGAAGGTACGCTGGGGATCATCACGGCCGCAGTTCTGAAGCTCTTTCCCCTGCCACGGGCAACGGCGACGGCCTGGTTGGCGATTGCCTCGCCGGCGCTGGCGGTGCGTCTGCTTGGTGACTTGCAGGCCCGCTTCGGCGCCCTGCTGACCGCCTGCGAGCTGGTCTCGGACGTCGCTCTCGGCCTGGTCCGCAAGCATTTTCCGACGGCCAAGGGCGGCTTCTCGGCAAGCCCCTGGCATCTGCTCGTCGAGCTCTCGGGCGGCGACGACGATCAGTCGCGACGGCAAGCGTTCGAGGCTTTTCTTGGCGAAGCCCTGGAAAGCGGCATGATCAGTGACGCGGTCGTCGCGCAGAGCGGCGAGCAGGCGCAGCGTCTGTGGGCCTTGCGCGAGAATATCGGCGAAGCGCAGAAAATCGAGGGGCTGAGTATCAAGCACGACGTCTCGGTACCGATTTCGCGCATTCCGGAGTTCGTCGAGCGCGCCGGCCGCGAGCTCGCGCACGCTTTTCCCGACATCCGCATCGTCGCTTTCGGGCACCTCGGCGACGGCAACCTGCATTACAACCAGTCGCAAGCGGCAGCCGGCGCGAACGCCGTCTTCATCGCCGCGCAGCCGGCCGTCAACCGCATCGTTTATGAGCTGGTGCACGCGCTCGGCGGCAGCATCAGCGCCGAACACGGCATCGGGCAACTGAAGCGTGAAGAGCTCTTGCGCTACAAGAGCCCGGTGGAGATGGAGATGATGCGCGCCATCAAGCGTACTCTGGATCCGCAGGGCTTGATGAATCCCGGCAAGGTGCTCTGAGCCTTGCCTTGCCGCAATCAGTGGACGGTCGGTGGCGTATCGGCTGCGGACGGAGGGGCAGCGAAAAGTTGGTCGATGGCCTGGGCGTCGAAGCGGTATTGGCGATTGCAGATGTCGTCCTTGATGAGCACTTCGCCCTGCTCCTGGAGCGCCGCATAGACCTCTTCGCGGCCGAGCGAAAGCAGCATCGAACGTACTTTTTCCCAGTCTTCGGGGCAGTTGTGGGTGACCGGTCGGGCAGGGAACAGGCGCAGCGTTTCTTCGCCAAAGAGACGCCGCAGCAGTTCTTCGGCGGGCAGCGAGAGCAGCTCGCTCGGCTTGACCGTTGCGGCGAGCGCTTCGATGCGCGTCCAGCCGTCGGCATCGCGCTGCTCTGCGGTCGGCAGTCGCTGCAGGAAGAGCCCGGCTGCGCCGTCGGCGGCAGCGGCGAGAAACAGGCGTGCCGGCAACTGCTCGGACTGCGCCAGGTAGTGCTCGAAGATTTCGGCAATGCTGTCGCCGGCCAGCGGCACGATGCTTTGGTAGGGCTCGCGCATCGACGGCATGTCCAGTACCAGTTGCAGCTGCCCGTCGCCGAGCAGCTCGGCCGCCGAGCCGTCTTCGATTGCGGCGGAGCTTTTGGCCATGCCGCGGATCTGCAACTGTTCGTTGCAGTCGATGACCAGCAGCGAGACTGCGCCGTTTCCGCGCAGCTGGATGCTCAGCCGGCCGGCTTGTTTGAGCTTGTCGCCGAGCAATAGGGTGGTGGCGGTCATTTCGCCAAGCAGGCAGGCGACCGGCGCCGGATAGTCGCGTTGGTCGAGCATCTGTTGCCAGGCAGAACCCAGGCGGACGACGGCCCCGGTAATGTCGAGCTCTTCGAGCAGAAAGCGGCAGAGGGTGTCGTTAATCATTCTGTTTCCGTGGATTCCGGGAATTCCATCAAGGCCATCAACTCGCTGGCATAGCGTTGGCGATCGAAGCCGACCAGCAGGTGCTCGCCGCAATCGATCACCGGTCGCTTGATCAGGCTCGGGTGCGCCGCCATCAGCTGCAGCGCCCGGCTTTCGTCGATGTCGCGGCGCTGTTCTTCGGCGAGCTTTCGCCACGTCGTGCCGCGGGTGTTGAGCAGCAGCTTCCAGTCGCAGCGCTGGCTCCACGCGGCGAGCTGCTGTGCGCTGATCCCTTGCTGGCGGTAGTCCACGAAGTCGAAAGCGAGGCCATGATCGTTCAGCCAGGTAAAGGCTTTCTTCATGGTGTCGCAATTCCTGATGCCGAAGATGCGCAGGCGGCGGGAAGTCGGGTGCGGGTCGGCGGTCATATCTGGTTCGGGCTGGCGAGCCCAGAGTGTCAGGATACGGCGAGCATCCGTTCCAGCGCCACGCGCGCCAATTCGGCCTCGTGCTCGGGAACCCGGATCGGGTTGACCACCTTGCCGTCGGCCAGATTCTCCAGGGTCCATGCCAGATGCTGCGGGTCGATGCGTTGCATGGTCGAACACATGCACACGGTCGGTGCCATGAACTGGACGATCTTTCCTTCGTGCCGGACTTCTTCGGCCAGGCGATTGACCAGGTTCAGTTCGGTGCCGACCAGCCAGCGGGTATTCGGGCTGGCTTCCTTGATGGTGCGGACGATGTGTTCGGTCGAGCCGACAAAGTCCGACTGACGACAGACTTCGAAGCTGCATTCGGGGTGCGAAATGACCAGTCCGTCCGGATACTGGTTGCGAAAACGCAGGATGTGTGCCGGCTGGAACATCTGGTGCACCGAGCAATGCCCTTTCCAGAGCAGCAGTTTTGCGCGCTGGATCTGCTCGGCGCTGAGACCGCCCATTTCGAGGTCGGGGTCCCAGACTTCCATCTCGTCGAGGGCGATGCCCATTTTGTGGCCGGTCCAGCGCCCGAGATGCTGGTCGGGGAAGAAAAGGATCTTTTCGCGACGCCCGAAGGCCCAGGTGGCAATCGTCCCGGCGTTCGACGAGGTGCACACGATGCCGCCGCGGGCGCCGCAGAAGGCCTTGAGATCGGCGGCCGAGTTGATGTAGGTCACCGGCGTCACCTGCTGCTCGACGTCGAGCACTTCGCCGAGTTCCCGCCAGCAACGTTCGACCTTGGCGAGATTGGCCATGTCGGCCATCGAGCAGCCAGCGGCGAGGTCGGGGAGAATGGCCGTCTGCTCCGGTTTCGACATGATGTCGGCGACTTCGGCCATGAAATGCACGCCGCAGAAAATGATGTACTGGGCGTCGGTTTGCGAGGCCAGGCGCGCGAGTTTCAGCGAGTCACCGGTGAGGTCGGCGTACTGATAGACGTCGGCGCGCTGGTAGTGGTGGCAGAGCAGTACCGCCTTGTTGCCGAGCCGTTCGCGGGCAGCGCGAATGCGCTGATGACAGGCGTCGTCCTGCAACTGGTTGAATTTGTCGAAATTGATGGTGGCTGTTGGCATGTTCGGGTACTCGCACACTCGGATACGCGGGGCAATCGCACAGAGCCCAGACCGGGCTCGCGGAAAAAAGTTCAGCTACGCCAGGGCAGGCCGGCGTGGCGCCAGCCTCCGATCTTGCCGCGCTGGGCGTGCGCGTCCTTGTCGCCCTCGAAGCCCTCGAGCACGTTGTAGCAATCGGCCTGCGCTTCTTTGCTGGCCAGTGCCGCCGCATTGTGGGAACGTGCCCCGCTGCGGCAGATGAACATCAACAGGGCTTCGCGATCGACCTGTTGCTTGAGTTGCGCCAGGAAGTGGAGGTTCGGCTTGTTGTCGGGGTAACTCTGCCACTCGATCTCGATGGCGCCGGGAATGCGCCCGACCCAATCCCGCTCGGCGCGCGTGCGCACGTCGACCAGCTTGGCTCCCGGTGCCAGTTGCCATACCTCGTTCGCTTCCTGCGGCGTCAGGGCGCCCGCGTAGGGGAGACCCAGCTCGCGTCCGCGTTCCTGAGCCAGTTGCAGCAGATCGGTCAATCTTCCCATGGTGCCCACCGAGTGTCGTTGCACGAGGAGCGCAGTATAAACCGAGAAGCGGTCCTTGACCGTTCCCTCGCGCGCGGGACGCTGCGGCGCGAGCGCTTAGGAGTGCGGCTGGTGCGCACCTGCGGAGTGCGTTCCTTAGGGCTAATGCACCGCTATGGTGCAAAAAAAAGCCCAAGAACGCTCAATTGGCTTGTGGCACAATAAAACCCCCGCAGGGCATGGGCTGGCACGTTTTCTGCTCTCATCTCCCTCGTACCTATTTTCTACTGCCGCCGGTTGAGCCGGCACCTGTTCAGGAGACTTTGCAATGTCAAGCCCGCAAGACGTGATCAACATGGTCAAGGAAAACGAGGCGAAGTTCGTCGACTTCCGCTTTACCGACACCCGCGGCAAGGAGCAGCACGTAACCGTGCCGGTCAGTGCTTTCGACGAAGACAAGTTTGAAAATGGCCACGCTTTCGATGGCTCGTCGATCGCCGGCTGGAAGGGAATTCAGGCCTCGGACATGCAGTTGATGCCCGATCCGAGTACCGCCTACGTCGACCCCTTCTTCGACGAAACGACCGTTGTCATCACCTGCGACGTCGTCGATCCCTCCGATGGCCGCGGTTACGACCGCGATCCGCGCTCGATTGCCAAGCGTGCCGAAGCCTATCTGAAAGCCAGCGGTGTCGGTGACACGGCGTATTTCGGTCCGGAGCCCGAGTTCTTCGTCTTCGACTCGGTGGCCTGGAATGTCGACATGTCGGGCTGCTCCCTGAAGATCTACTCGGATGAAGCGGCCTGGTCGAGCGGCGAGAAATCCGAGGGTGGCGGCGGCTCTGGCCACCGTCCGGGTGTCAAGGGCGGCTATTTCCCGGTGCCGCCGGTCGATAGCCTGCACGACATCCGCTCGGCAATGGTGCTGACCCTGGAGTCGATCGGCGTGCCGGTCGAAGTGCATCACCATGAAGTCGCCACTGCCGGCCAGTGCGAGATAGGAACCGTCTTCAGCACGCTGGTCAAGCGCGCCGACTGGACGCAGCAGTTGAAGTACGTGGTGCATAACGTCGCCCATCAGTACGGCAAGACGGCAACTTTCATGCCCAAGCCGATCGTTGGCGACAACGGCTCCGGAATGCACGTTCACCAGTCGATCTGGAAAGACGGCAAGAACACCTTTGCTGGCAATGGCTACGCCGGTCTGTCGGAAACGGCCCTGTTCTATATTGGCGGCATCATCAAGCACGCCAAGGCGCTGAACGCGATTACCAACCCGGGTACCAATTCGTACAAGCGCCTGGTGCCGCACTACGAGGCGCCGACCAAGCTCGCTTACTCGGCCAAGAACCGTTCGGCTTCGATTCGCGTGCCGCACGTGACTTCCGACAAGGCGCGGCGCATCGAAACGCGCTTCCCCGATCCGATCGCCAACCCCTATCTGTGCTTCGCGGCGCTGCTGATGGCCGGCCTCGATGGTATCCAGAACAAGATTCACCCGGGTGAGCCGGCTGACAAGAACCTCTACGATCTGCCGCCGGAAGAAGATGCCAAGATTCCGACCGTTTGCGCCAGCCTGGAAGAGGCGCTCGCCGCGCTTGCCGCGGATCACGAGTTCCTGACCCGTGGCGGTGTTTTTTCGGACGAGTGGATCGACGCCTTCATCGAACTGAAGATGGACGAAGTCAACAAGGTGCGCATGACCACCCACCCGGTCGAGTTTGATCTGTACTACAGCTGCTGATCAGGCGCTGTCGCGAAGAGGACGGGCTTGCCCGTCCTTTTTTTTCGCCTGCCGATTGCCGGGCTGCTGCGTTTGTATTACTTCGGGTCATCCAATACACTCGGGTCTGACTCGCGATTTGGCATGAGGCGAGCCCAAGACCAGCGGGTGGCGGGTGGCGACCAAGGAATAGGACGACGATGAAAGCGCAAGACCTGTTTTTTTCGAGCGCACTGCTTTCGCTGCTGGCGTGGCCTGCCCTCGCCCAGGATATTTACAAGTGTGACGTGGATGGGCGAACGACCTACTCGAATGTTCCCACGACCAAATGCAGAAAGCTGGTTCTCGACCCGATCAACCTGGCGCCGGCGACCAAGGCGGCGCGCACACCAACACCCAGCAGCTTCCCGAAGGTTGACGACGAGACGCAGAAGGCCCGCGACGGCGACCGCCGCCGGATTCTCGAAACCGAACTTGCGGCCGAGCAGAAAAACGCCGAACAGGCGAAGAAAGCACTCGCCGAGCAGGAGGCCGTGGTGCTGCCCAATGAGCGCATGCAAGGCGGCGCGATCAGTGGCGGCAAGCTTGAGGAGCGGCTGCTGCCGTACAAGGATAAAGTGGCGCTGCACGAGCGCAATATCGAGGCCATCAGCAAAGAGATTGGCAATCTGCGCTGATCAACGGGCGCTACGCCTGCCGTCTTCCCCCATAAACCATGTCTGAAACTTCGGCAAATCCCTTCGGTGGGCTCGACCTGCTGTCGTCGGCAGTCATTCTGCTCGACGAGAATCTGGCCATCCGGTACCTGAATCCGGCCGCCGAGAATCTGCTGGCGATCAGCAGCAAGGTCTTCGTCGGTTGCCCGATGGCTGGCGTCATCGAGTGCCCGGCGCCCTTCCTGGCGGCGCTCGACAGCGCCCTGAACCATGGCTGGGACTACACCGGGCAGAATATCGACCTGCGCCTTACCGCTGGCGAGCTGCTGCGGCTGAACTGTACGGTAAACCCGGTCGATACTCCGCAAGCCCGCCTGCTGGTCGAATTGTGGCCGATCGATCAGCAGCTCAGGGCCACCCGGGAAGAGCGCCTGGTCGAGCAGCAGCACGCGAATCGCGAGCTGATCAGAAACCTGGTGCACGAAATCAAGAACCCCTTGGGCGGCATCCGCGGTGCTGCGCAGCTGCTCGAGCACGAACTCAACAACGCCGGTCTGCGCGAGTACACGCAGGTCATCATCAAGGAGGCCGATCGCCTGCAGGACCTGATGCGGCGCTTGTTGTCACCGCACCGGCCGATGCAGCCGGGACCGGTGAATATTCACGAGATCCTGGAACGGGTGCGCAGTTTGCTGACCGCCGAGTTTCCGACCTTGCTTACCGTGCAACGCGATTACGACACCAGTTTGCCGGAGCTGATCGGCGACCGCGAGCAGTTGATTCAGACGTTCCTGAACCTTGCCAGAAACGCCGCACAGGCGATCCAGCGTCAGCCCGACGACAAGCTGCGCGGCTTCGGCCAGATCACCCTGCGCACCCGTGTCGCTCGCCAGACGACTTTGTTCAAGCGCCGCTATCGCCTGGCTCTCGAAGTGCAGGTGATCGATGACGGCCCGGGGATTGGCGAAGATATTCGCGAGCGCATGTTCTATCCACTGGTTTCCGGGCGAGAAGGGGGCAGCGGCCTGGGCCTGACCTTGGCGCAGAGTTTTGTCCAGCAACACCACGGAACGATTGATTGTGAAAGTCGGCCGGGGCGCACTTGTTTCACCATTCGCTTACCGCTTGGCTGATTTCTGGCAGGTTTCTTGCTTGGTCGTCAGTAACACTAGCCAAGCAAGCTGAGGAAGCGATGAAAGCAGTCTGGATCGTTGACGACGACAAATCAATTCGCTGGGTCCTCGAAAAGACTCTGTCCCGCGAGAAAATCCCCATGCGGAGTTTTTCGTCGGCCACTGAAGCCTTGTCCGAGCTCGACGCGGGCAGCGAGCCGCCACAGGTGCTGGTCTCCGATATCCGCATGCCGGGGCAGTCCGGGCTCGAGTTGCTGCAATTGTTCAAGGAGCGCTTTCCGGCTTTGCCGGTGATCATCATGACCGCCTACTCCGACCTGGAGAGTGCGGTGTCGGCGTTTCAGGGTGGCGCTTTCGAGTATCTGCCCAAACCCTTCGACGTCGACCAGGCGCTGGAACTGATTCGACGAGCAATCGGCGAAAGCATGCACCAGTCCGGTGCGCCTGATGAAGTCGGCCTGGCGCCCGAGATTCTTGGCCAGGCCCCGGCGATGCAGGAAGTCTTTCGGGCGATTGGCCGGCTCAGTCAATCGAGTGCCACGGTGTTGATTACCGGCGAATCGGGTTCCGGCAAGGAACTGGTGGCGCGCGCCGTGCATCGCCACAGTCCGCGCGCCGAGCAGGCTTTCATCGCCATCAACACCGCCGCCATTCCCCGCGATCTTCTCGAGTCCGAACTGTTCGGTCATGAACGCGGTGCCTTCACCGGCGCGGCGGCGCAGCGACAAGGTCGTTTCGAACAGGCCGAGGGCGGGACGCTGTTCCTCGACGAAATCGGCGACATGCCGGCAGAGTTGCAAACGCGCTTGCTGCGGGTGCTTTCCGACGGTCATTACTACCGCGTTGGCGGACATTCTCCGCTGAAGACCAAGGTCCGGATCATTGCCGCGACACACCAGGATCTGGAGGAAAGAGTCCGCCAGGGGCTCTTTCGAGAGGATCTTTTTCACCGCTTGAACGTGATCCGCCTGCGTTTGCCCTGCCTGCGCGAACGCAGCGAGGATATTCCGATTCTGGCCCGCCACTTTCTGCAGAAAAGCGCCAGTGAGCTCGGCGTCGAGGGCAAGCGTTTTTCCGACGCCGCCTTGAAGCACCTTTGTGGGCTCGATTTTTCGGGTAACGTTCGGCAACTCGAGAACCTCTGTCACTGGCTGACGGTCATGGCGCCCGGGCAACTGCTGGAAATCACCGATCTGCCGCCGGAACTTCGCGAAGCGACGCCGGCGCTGGCGAGCAGCGACTGGCAGAGCGCGCTGGCCAAGGAAGTCGAGCGGATGCTGGTCAGCGATGCCGGTCAGGTGCACGAGAAGCTGACGCAGGCTTTCGAGCGGGTGTTGATCAAGCGCGCGCTGGCGCATACCGGCGGGCGCCGAATCGAAGCAGCACAGACCCTCGGTATCGGCCGCAACACCATCACCCGCAAGATTCAGGAGCTCGGACTCGATGGCGGCAACGCCGGCAGCGGGGAAGATCGCGAGGACTGCCTGCCGCGATAATCGGCGATAATGAGCCCTTGCTCCTGATGACGAAGCCATGGACGAATCCGCCACCAAGCCTGTTACCGCGTCTGACACACCTTTTGCCGCCGCCGCGGCGAGCAGTTGCCGGATTGATCCGCGCCGCGTGCATTCCCTGCTCGGGCCGCTAAGCTCGCGTTTCACGCTTGTGGCGCTGGCCGAGTGCGTGTCGACCAACAGCGCGCTGCTCGAACGCGCCGGCCAGGGCGCCGCGTCGGGTTCCGTGCTGGTCGCCGACCGACAGACTGCCGGGCGCGGTCGACGCGGGCGCAGCTGGTTGTCGACGCCCGAGGCCAGCCTGACTTTCTCCTTGCTCTGGCGTTTCGAGGGCAGCGTTGCGCGACTCGCCGGCCTGTCACTGGCGGTAGGTCTGGCGGTCGCGCGTGGCCTGGCGAACAGCGGTGTCGGCGGCGTCGGCTTGAAGTGGCCGAACGACATTCTACTCGCGGGCGGCAAGGTCGGCGGCATTCTGGTGGACCTCGAGGCGACAGCAAACGGCTCGCTGGCGGTAATCGGCATCGGCCTGAACCTGCAGTTGCCGCCCGACGGCGATGAGGAATTTCTGCATCGGCCGGCAGCGCTGGCGCAGGTGATGGCGCTGCTGCCAGATCGTCAGCATCTGTTGGCACAACTGCTGACCGACCTGGCAGAGATCATGGACCGCTTTGCGGACGGCGGCTTCGCGGCCTTGCGCAGCGATTGGCAGGCGTATCACGTCTGGCAGGGGCGGCAGGTGCGCTTGCTCGACGGCGTGCTGCTTGATCGGCAGGGCTTATGCATGGGGGCTGATAGCGACGGCGCCTTGCTGCTGCAGACGGACGCTGGCCTCGAACGTTGTCTGTCCGGCGACGTGTCGCTGCGGGCCGTATGATCGTCGCCATCGATGCCGGCAACAGCCGCATCAAGTGGGGCGTTCATGATGGCGACGGCTGGCTGAACAGCGGCGTGCTGGCGACGGCTGACGTCGCCAGTCTGGCCGAAGTCGCTGCGCAGTGGCCGGCCAATGCCCGCGGGGTGGTCTGCAACGTCGCCGGGTCGACGGTCGCTGACAGCATTTCGCGCTTGTTTGCCGGGCGCCACGCCGAGCTCTCGTTCCTGCATGCCAGTGCTGCGGCCTGTGGCGTGCGCAGCCGCTACGAGAATCCACAGCAACTCGGTGCCGACCGCTGGGCGGCGCTGATCGGCGCACGTGCCGTTCTGGGTAGTGCCTGTCTGGTGGTTTGCGCCGGAACGGCGACCACCGTAGACCGCCTCGACGCCGCCGGGGTTTTTGCGGGTGGGCTGATTCTGCCCGGCTTCGACCTGATGCGTGCGGCGCTGGCACGCAATACGGCGCAACTGCCACTGGCCGAGGGCGTTTTCTGCGCGCAACCGCGCAACACCGTGGATGCCATCGTCAGCGGTTGCCTGCAAGCGCAGCTGGGCGCGGTCGAGCGCATGTTCCACGCGCTTGTCGACGAGCCTGATGCCCGCTGTTTGCTGACTGGCGGCGGCGCCCGGCGCCTGGCCGCGCACTTGAAGATTCCTTGCCAGTTGATGGACAATCTGATTCTCGACGGCCTGCTGCGCTTCGCTGCTTCGCCGGGGAGCTGAATCAACGTTGCGCGCAGCGCTCCCGCTGCCGGTCGTTGCTCGCATCGACGCTGCCTGCATGTCCTACTCACCGACCCTCTGCCGGAAGCGCTCATCCCGTGACCGCGGCGGATCACCAACGCTTGATTTCAGGAGATCGCCATGGCCCTCATGGACTTCATCAAGAAGCAGTTCGTCGATGTCATCCAGTGGACTGAAGACGGCGACGGCATTCTCGCCATGCGCTATCCGCTGCAGGATATGGAGATTCAGTATGGCGCGCAGCTGACGGTGCGCGAGTCGCAGATCGCGGTTTTCGTCAATGAAGGTCAGGTCGCCGATGTCTTCAGCCCCGGGCGCTACCGGCTGACGACCCGGACACTGCCGGTGCTGACCTACCTCAAGAACTGGGACAAGCTCTTCGAGTCGCCTTTCAAGTCGGAAGTCTATTTCTTGTCGACCCGCTTGCAACTCGACCGCAAGTGGGGAACGTCGAACCCGATCACCATCCGTGACCAGGACTTCGGCATGGTGCGGATGCGTGCTTTCGGGATTTATTCCTACCAGTTGAGCGATGCGAAGAAGTTCTACAGCGAGATTTCCGGCACGCGCGCGGAATATACGGTTGAAGATCTCGACGGCCAGTTGCGCAACCTGGTGATCAGCTCGATGACCGACCTGTTCGGCGAATCGGGCGTGCCTTTCATCGATATGGCGGCCAACCAGGATGAGTTGAGTCGGGCGCTGAAAGGCAAGCTGGAGGCGGTTTTCGAGCGCTATGGTCTGCTGCTCGACCGCCTGGTCGTGCAGAACGTGTCGCTGCCCGAAGAACTGCAGAAGGTCCTCGATACGCGCATCGGCATGAACATGATTGGCGACCTCGGACGTTACACGCAATACCAGGTGGCAAGCAGTATTCCTCTGGCGGCGCAGAACGAAGGCGGCATCGCCGGCATCGGCGCAGGTCTCGGGGCGGGGCTCGGCATTGGCCAGGTAATGAGCACGGCGATGGGATCGGCCATGCCGGCGGCGGGGGGGGCGGCGGGGCAGCTGGCAGTGGCCGGCGCTTCGCTGCAGGGCGTTGCGGCGCCGACGCCAGCGTCAGCGCTCAGCGCCGACGAGGTGGTGGCGACGTTGGAGAAGCTGCACGCGCTGGTCGGCAAGGGGATCCTTTCGCAGGCCGAATTCGACGCCAAGAAGGCGGCATTGCTCGCTAAGTTCGTTTGAGCCGGGAGCCGGGAGCCGGGAATCGGCGCTGGCTGGCTCGGGCGATTGCCGGAGCATGATTGCCGTAGCGGTCAGCGCGAGTTTTCGGCCAGTCCGCACCAGATTTCGTTGAGGTCAGGAAAGTTCCATTTGGCCGGGTCTTCACGGCTGACGATTTTCTGCCGGCAGCCGGGACGGGCGAGATTGACGACTTCCGGGAGAATGCGGGTCGCGCGGCGCGTCGAGAAAAAGACCTTGACCTGTGGGTGGAGTAGCGACTTCTCGTTCTGCTCGATGACCACGCCGATGCGGCCGCAATTGAGTAGCACCAAGGAGCCAATCGGATAGATGCCGATGCTCTTGACAAAGGCCTGGAAGACCGCCGGATCGAAATGGCCATTGCTCCACTCGGCCATTTTGCGCAAGGATTCAGCCGGATCCCAGCCAGCCTTGTAGGGGCGGTTCGAGGTGATCGCGTCATAGACGTCGCAGACCGCCGCCATTTTGGCGAAGAGACTGATCGCGGCACCTCGCAGGCGCTTGGGATAGCCCGAGCCATCGTTTTTTTCGTGGTGGTGGAGGACAACATCCAGGGCGACGGGGTCGACGTCGCTGCTCTGGAGAAGGATCTGCTGCCCTTTCTCCGGATGCGCCTTGACGATCGCAAACTCGGCATCGGTGAGCTTGCCAGGCTTGTTGAGGATCTCGATCGGTATCGCCGCTTTGCCGAGGTCGTGCAGCAGGCCGGCGATGCCGGCAGAACGCACTTCTTCTTTGCGGAGACCAAGTTGCCGGGCGAGCGCGACCATCAGCGCGCAGACGGCCACCGAGTGCATGTAAGTGTAATCGTCGGCGGTCTTCAGGCGTGCCAGGCTGATCAGTGCGCCCGCGCTGCGGCTCACCGAGTCGGATATCTCTTCGACCAGTCGCCGCGCTCCGCCGGTGTCGACGGTCCTGCCCATTCGCGCTTCCGCGAACATCGAGGTGACCGCCTGCCGCGAGTTGGCGACAATTTTGGCTGCGCGCGTGAACTCTGCGGCGCTGGGAGCGCGTGCCGTGTCGCGCACGCTGTCCGCCGCGACCACCATTTCGGCGTCGAGCTGGGCCTCGGACTCGGCGACCGAAACGACAGCCTCGCCCGGCGGCAGGTCGAGGCCTTTGGCACAATCGATCCACACTTCCCTGACGCTGCTGGCGCGGATAGTGTCAATGTCCTTGGCATCACTGATGACAAACGATGAGCGCCAGAACGGGTGTTCCAGCCAGGGGCCGCAGAACTCCTTGAGGTACATGCCGACAGTCAGCTGCTGGACGCCGATTCGCTTGAGCATGGCGGGTTCTCGGTGGCTGCTCCACGCTGGAGCCAGCGCTAGTCTACACGGTATGCCGAAGCAAGAAAGGGGCCTCGCGGCCCCTGTTTCGCGAGCCGTATTTCTAGAGCCCGGCAGCTGCGCGTAGTGCCGCTGCCTTGTCGGTGGCTTCCCAGGTGAACTCCGGCTCGTCGCGGCCAAAGTGGCCGTAGGCCGCGGTTTTGCGGTAGATCGGTCGCAAAAGCTGGAGAGCCTGGATGATGCCTTTCGGGCGCAGGTCGAAGTGCTCGCCGATCAGTGCGGCGATGGCTTCGTCGCTGAGCTTGCCGGTGCCGAAGGTGTTGACCATCAGCGACACCGGCCGGGCGACGCCGATGGCGTACGCCACCTGTACTTCACAACGGTCGGCGAGGCCTGCGGCGACGATATTCTTGGCGACATGGCGCGCGGCGTAGGCAGCCGAGCGATCGACTTTTGACGGGTCCTTGCCCGAGAACGCACCACCGCCATGTCTGGCCGCGCCACCGTAGGTGTCGACGATGATCTTGCGGCCGGTCAGGCCGCAGTCGCCGTGCGGGCCGCCAACGACGAAGCGGCCGGTCGGGTTGACCAGATAGCGGGTTGCGCTGGTGAGCAGCTCCGGCGGCAGGACCGGCTTGATGATTTCCTCGATGACGGCTTCCGAAATCTGTGCGTGCGAGACGTCCGGGTCGTGCTGCGTCGACACGACGATGGTGTCGATCGAGACCGGCTTGCCGTCCACATAGCGGACCGTGAGTTGGCTCTTGGCGTCCGGGCGCAGCCACGGCAGGCGGCCGTCGTGGCGAACTTCACCCTGGCGTTGCATGAGACGGTGCGCGTAATGGATTGGCAGCGGCATCAGCGACGGCGTCTCGTTGCAGGCGTAGCCGAACATCAGTCCCTGGTCGCCAGCTCCCTGGTCGAGGTCGATGCCCTGACCCTCGTCAACGCCCTGAGCGATATCGGGAGACTGGCGGTTGATGGCCGTTAAAATGGCGCAACTTTTGTAGTCGAAGCCGATGTCGGAGTTGTTGTAGCCGATGCGGCGAACGGTTTCCTGCGCGATTTCGCGATAGTTGATGTGCGCCTTGGTGGTGATCTCGCCGGAGATGACGACCAGCCCGGTCGAGACCAGGGTTTCACAGGCGACCCGCGCGGGCGGGTCGTCGGCGAGAATGGCGTCGAGAATGGCGTCGGAGATCTGGTCGGCGACCTTGTCCGGATGGCCTTCGGAAACCGATTCCGAAGTAAAGAGGTGCTCTGTGCTCATGCTTTGATCTGCTCCAATGGAAAAACCCCGAAACGGCGGCGTTGCCGGCTCCGGGGTTCGAGCAGACGACGCTTTAGCAGTATTTTTTTGGCCGCGCTTACGGCTTCCCCGCCCTGCAAGTTGTCCTGATTAACTCGGCGGAGGGATAATTATAGTTTTTCTCTGCCTGGCGGGTCAAACGTCAGCAGCCACCGGATCGTACCGTGATCACACTTTTTCGTTTCCTCAGCCGCTTGCCGCTCGCCTGTCTGCATTCCCTGGGCTTCGTTGTCGGCTGGCTGACCTGGCTGCTGTCGCCGACCTACCGCCGCCACATGCACGAGAACATGGTGCTCGCACTGGGCGCAGCAGAGGCCGGGCGCCTACGTTCGGCAGCCATCGCTGAAGCCGGCAAGGGCATGCTCGAACTGCCACGGGTCTGGTTACGTCCGCTCGCCGAGACCGCCAGTCGTGTCGTCGAGGTGTCGGGGTGGGAGTTGGTCGAAGCGGCTTCACGTCGCGGCAAGGGAATCCTTTATCTGACGCCGCATCTGGGATGTTTCGAGGTCACCGCGCAGTACCTGTCCACGCAGGCCCCGATCACGGTTCTCTATCGGCCGCCCAAGCAGGCCTGGCTGCAGACGATGATCGAAGCCGGGCGGGCGCGCTCGCAGTTGCACCTGGCGGCGGCTGATCTGTCAGGGGTGCGCGGCTTGCTGAAGGCGCTGAAACGCGGTGAAGCCGTCGGTATGCTGCCGGATCAGGCGCCGCGGGCTGGCGAAGGGCGCTGGCTGGACTTCTTCGGCAGACCCGCCTACACCATGACTCTCGCTGCGCGCCTGGTCGAGACCGGGGCGAGCGTGATCATGGTCTGGGCTGAACGGCTGCCCGCCGGCGCCGGTTACCATTTTCACCTGCAGGCGCCGACACAGCCGATCAGGGGCAGCATCGAGGAGCGGGCGCTACAGATCAATCAGCAGATCGAAGTGCTGGTTCGCCAGTGCCCGCAGCAGTATCTCTGGGGCTACAACCGCTACAAGCGGCGGCGCAGCAGTGAAGCCGCGCCGCCGGCGGAAGCCGACGCTGAGCGGGGTGTACGGCAGGGCGTACAGCAGGGTGTTGAGCGGTGATTGATTCTGCGCACTGCCGCTGCACCCTTGCCGCTGGCGCCGGGATTTCTTGATGCAGATCGCCTTCTGCCTGTACAAATACTTCCCGTTCGGCGGCCTGCAGCGCGATTTTCTGCGTATCGCTCTGGCTTGCCAGGCCCGCGGCCACCGCATCAGGGCTTACACACTGGAATGGCGTGGCGATGTTCCGGCGGGCTTTGAAGTGGTCCTGGTGCCGGTCAGGGCGCTAAGCAATCCGCGTCGCTACGCGAAGTTCAGTCACTGGGTCGGTCAGGATCTGGCGGCGCGAGCCGCTGACCGGGTCGTCGGTTTCAACAAGATGCCTGGACTTGATGTCTATTTTGCCGCCGACCCCTGTTTCGAAGACAAGGCGCGCACGCTACGCAGTGCCCTCTATCGGCTGTCCGGGCGCTACCGCCATTTCTCGGCGTACGAGCGCGCTGTTTTCGGGGCCGAGGCGCGCACCGAGATCCTGCTGATCTCGCCACTACAAAAGCCGTTGTTTCAGAAGTATTACGCCACAGCGGAGGAGCGCTTTCATCTGCTGCCGCCGGGCATTGCGCGCGACCGCCGCGCGCCCGAGAATGCCGCGGAGATCCGGGCCGCTTTTCGGCACGAGTTCGCGCTGGCCGCCGACGATTTGCTTCTGCTGCAGCTTGGCTCGGGCTTCAAGACCAAGGGCCTGGACCGCAGCCTGAAGGCGCTGGCGACGCTGCCGGCAGCGCTCGCCAAGCGTTGCCGACTGTTCGCCATCGGCGACGACGAGGCGAAGCTGTTCCATGCCCAGGCGCGAGCGCTCGGCGTTGCTGATCGGGTGCGCATCCTGCGCGGACGCAGCGACATTCCGCGCTTTCTCCTCGGTGCCGACCTGTTGATCCATCCGGCCTACAACGAAAACACCGGCACGGTGTTGCTCGAGGCCATGGTTGCCGGCCTGCCTGTGCTCACCACCGCTGTTTGCGGCTACGCGCATTTCGTCAGTGATGCCGATGCCGGTCGGGTCGTGCCCGAGCCTTTTGAACAAGCCTGCCTCAATCGCCTGCTGGCGCAGATCTTGAGTGACGAACCAGCACGTCGGCAATGGCAGTCTCGCGCCCTGGCCTTTGCCGAGCAGGCCGACATCTACAGCAACGCTGAACGTGCCGCCGAGCTGATCCTCAAGGAAAAGGCATGAGCGGCGGCGTGTTGTTCCTTGACGAGCCCTTTCGCTCGCTGTGGATGGGGCAGGATCCCTTCGTCGCCGTCGAGGCTCTCGAAGGCGAGATTTTTCGCGAACTCGAGGCGCGCCGCACTTTGCGAACCGAAGTCAACGGGCATGGCTACTTCGTCAAGATTCATCGTGGCGTCGGCTGGCCCGAGATCGTCAAGAATTTTCTTTCGCTACGCCTGCCGGTGCTCGGGGCTGCGAATGAGTGGCGCGCCATCCAGCGCCTGAGCGAAATCGGCGTCGACAGCATGCACGCCGTTGCCTACGGGCTGCGTGGCCGTAACCCCGGGCGGCAACACTCGTTCATCATCACCGAGGAGTTAACACCGACGCTCAGTCTCGAAGACTTTTGCCTGGATTGGAAAAAGCATCCCCCGGAGCTGCGCCTGAAGCGCGCGCTGATCACCCGTGTCGCCGGCATGGCGAGGAGAATGCATCGGGCGGGCATCAATCATCGCGATTTCTACCTCTGTCATTTCCTTCTGCACCTCGACCCGGCACCAACCGCCGACCAGTTCAGGCTGTCTCTGATCGACTTGCACCGCGCGCAGCTCAGAGCGCAGCTGCCGCGACGCTGGCGCGACAAGGATCTGGCGGCTTTATACTTCTCGGCTGTCGACATCGGCTTGAGCAGGAGTGACCTGTTGCGCTTTTTGGCGGCTTATTTTGCCTGCCCCTTGCGACAGATTCTGCGCGATGAAGCGCGGCTGTTTTCGCATCTGACGAGCGAAACGCGTCGCTTGCAGGCACGTTTCGCTCGTAAGGTGGCGGCAGGGGAAATGACATGAGAAACTGGTGGGTGAATCCACAGTATGCGGCGGGTGAAGCTGGTACGCAATTTGGCGATATCGAGCGCGTCTTTGCCTTGGACGGTGAGCCGATTGCCAAGGCGCCGCTGAGCCGGGTGTTGCGCGTCAGCGTTGGTGGCAAACGCTATTACGTCAAATGCTACAGTGGCAATGGCAAAAACCTGCGCCGCCGCTGGTTCGGCCTGCGGCGCTGGCTGGGGCCCCTGCGGGTGCGTGCCGAATGGCGCAACCTGCTCGCCTTTCGCAGCTGGGGTATTCCGACCGCAACGCTGGTCGCCTACGGCTTCGAGCGGCGCTTTGGCGGCTTCGTTCGCGGCGCGCTGGTGACCGAGGAAATCCCGGATACGAGGGATCTCGCCTACCTCGCCCACAGCGACGATCCGCGACTCGCCGATCATGCCTGGCTGGCGCAGGTGTCGCGGCAGGTCGCCAGCCTCACCCGGACCCTGCACGACGCTCGTTTCGCGCACAACGATTTGAAGTGGCGCAACCTCCTGGTCGATGGCGGTCCGTCGCCGACCGTCTATCTGATCGATTGTCCGACTGGCAATACCTATCGTGGCGCGGTTCTCGAGTACCGGATCGTCAAGGATCTGGCCTGCCTCGACAAACTGGCCAAGAACAAACTGTCGCGCAGTCAGCGTTTGCGTTTCTATCTTGATTACGCACGCCAGACGAGCCTCGGCGAAGGCGATCGGCAGCGAATCGCCAGGATCGTTCACTTTTTTGATGGCCGAGAGTAGGCACGGCGGGTGCTGCCGAGCGCCATCGCGGTGGCCATGAGCGTGCCCGTGTGGAGCGATGCGGGAACGCTGCGCGCCGCCGGTCGCCAGCCGCGACTGCCGTTTTGCGTTGCCCTTGCCGATGGGCGCCAGTTGAGCATGCGGCGCCTGCTGCGTGTTCTGCCCGGCAAGCGGCTGGTTGGCGAGGCCGAACTGGACGGTCGGCGGGTGCTGGCCAAGCTCTTCGTCGGGCGGCGCTGCGAAAAACATTGGCGGCACGAGCGCGGGGGGCTCGAAGCGCTGCGTGAGGCTGGCGTGCCGACCCCTGAAGTGCTCGCCGCAATGGCCATGGCCGGTGGTGGTTACGCCCTGCTGACTGTTTTTCTCGAAACAGCCGAGAGCCTCGCCGAAGCCTGGGCGCGGGTTTCCGGGCGAGCCGCCGGGGACGGCGAGGCGCTGGCCGTCCTGGCGCCGGCACTGGGCATGCTCGGGCGGCTGCACGCCGCTGGCCTGGTCCAGGACGACCTGCATCTCGGCAACTTTCTACGTCATGACGGCAGGGTGCTGGTCGTCGATGGCGATGCGGTGCGCGTGCTCTGCCGACAGGGCTTGGCGGCAGCGGACGCTGGCGCCAACCTGGCGGTTCTGCTGGCGCAGTTGCCGCCAGCGTGGGACCGCCAGCTCAGCGCTTTGCTGCCCGCTTACACTGCTGAGCAGCCCTGTTTGCCTGAGCCGGCGGTCTTGCAACGCAATATCGAGCGCGTCAGAGCCTGGCGCCTGGGCGACCTGCTGGCCAAGACCGTGCGTGAGTGCACGCTGTTCGCGGTCGAGCAGACGGGCGCACGTTTTTGCGCCGTGCGCCGCGAGGAAGCGGAAGTGCTGGCGCCTTTGCTGGCGGCGCCCGACAGCGCCATCAGCAAGGGCGAGGTGTTCAAGGATGGTGGCACGACGACGGTGGCGCGCATCGTGGTGAAGGCGCGGGCGCTGCTGATCAAACGCTACAACCTCAAGAACTTGCGGCACGCGTTCGGCCGTTTGTGGCGTCCGAGCCGCGCCTGGCATTCGTGGCGCGAGGCGCATCGGCTGCTGTTCTTCGACATCCCGACGCCAAGGCCGCTGGCGCTGATCGAGGAACGCTGCGGACCGCTGCGCCGACGCGCCTGGCTGATTTGCGAGTACTGCCCGGGCCCGAATCTGCTGCGCCATCTGTCGGCCGATAGCGCACCGCCGGCTGACGAGGGCAAGGCCATCCGCGAGCTATTTGCAGCCTTGTGCCGACATCGCATCAGCCATGGCGATCTCAAGGCCACCAATCTGCTCTGGGACGGCGAGCGTGTGCTACTCATCGACCTCGATGGCGTCGTGCAGCATCGCTCGGCGATCGCGCATGCGCGTGCCTGGCGGCGCGATCGCGCCCGCCTGTTGCGCAACTGGCCGTCAGGCTGTGCGCTGCAGCGCTGGCTCGACGAGCAGCTACCCGCCGCTTGAAACCCCGCGTTGCGCCTGCGATCCGCTCGGGCGCGCTGGCGGCTGCCGATCAGGCTGCGCCGGGAGTGCTGTCGGCGGGCTCGCTGAACTGCATTGCGTAGAGGCGCGCGTAGTGGCCATCGTTGGCCAGCAACTCGGCGTGGCTGCCGCGTTCGACAATGCGTCCCTGGTCCATGACCAGAATCAGGTCGGCTTTTTCGATGGTCGACAGGCGGTGCGCGATGACCAGCGTCGTTCGGCCGGCCATCACCTGGTCGAGAGCGCTCTGAATATGACGTTCCGACTCGGTGTCGAGCGCTGAGGTCGCCTCGTCAAGAATCAGGATCGGTGCATCCTTGAGCAGCGCCCGGGCAATCGCCAGTCGCTGCCGCTGCCCACCCGAGAGCATGACGCCGTTTTCTCCGACCAGGGTTTCGAAGCCGTCCGGCAGACGGTCGATGAACTCGCGAGCAAAGGCGGCTTCGGCGGCCTTTTCGATGGCCTCGCGCGGGGCGTCGGAAAGGTCGCCGTAGGCGATGTTGCTGGCGATGCTGTCGTTGAACAGCACTACCTGCTGGGTGACCAGCGCGAGATGCTGGCGCAGGTTGCGCAGGGTGAAATCCTCGACATCCACCCCGTCAATGAGAATCTGGCCAGAGTCGTGATGGTAGAAGCGGGGGATGAGATTGGCCAGTGTTGACTTGCCGCTGCCCGAGCGCCCGACGAGGGCGATCATCTGGCCCGGTTCAGCCGCGAAGCTGATCTGCTCGAGAACGCGCGTGCTGCTGCCCGGATAGGCGAAGGACAGGTCTTTCACTTCCAGCCGGCCACTGACTCTCTCCTTTTCGATGCTCCCGTGATCGGGTTCCGGCTCTTCGTCGATCTGGGAAAAAATGCTTTCGGCACCGGCCAGTCCTTTCTGAATCGTCGAGCTGACTTCGGACAGCTGGCGAATCGGCTTGGGCAACATCCCGGCGGCGGTGAGATAGGCGACCAGATCGCCTGCCGAGGCGTCGCCGCGCAGCGCCAGGACCAGAGCCAGCAGGACCGCCATCGCGGAAAAGGTGACGAACTGCAGCGCCGGGGTGTAGGTTGCGCTCGTTCTGACCATGCGCAACTGCTTGGCAGTGTTGTCCTCGCTCGCTGTCCGGAAGCGGGTCGATTCGTAGTTCTCGCCACCGAAACTGCGGACCACGCGGTAGCCCTGGATGGTTTCCGAGGCGACGTGCGTCAGATCGCCCATGCTCGCTTGTATCTTGAGGCTCTGGCGGCGGAACTTCCGGCTGGCACGGGTGACCATGACGCCGATGATGGGCAGAATGGCGAGCATTACCAGGGTCAGTCGCCAGTTCATCCACAGCAGGTAAGCGAACAGGAAGATGACCGTCATCCCCTCACGAATGACGACCTTGATGGCGTCGGTCGCGGCACCGGTGACCATGGTCACGTTGTAGGTGATTCGCGAGATCAGATGGCCGGTGTTCTGCTGGTCGAAATAGCCATTCGGCAGACGTAGCAGGCTGTCGAAAAGAGCGCGCCTGAGGTCGTGGATCAGACCCAGTGAAACTCTCGCCAGATAATAGTTGCCGAGAAAGGAGCCGATTCCCTGCCAGGTGACGACGAGGACCAGCAGCAGAGGTATGCCGTAGATCAGGTCCAGATCAGCGGTCAGCGCCGTCGTCTGCCGGCTTGCGCTGCTGGGCTCACTCAGTTCATCGACGAAGTACTTCAGAATTCCGGCCATCATCGGTTGCGATGAGGCGAAGATCATGTAGCCCAGCAAGCTGACCGCGAACATGCCGAGAAACGGCCGCAAGTAGCCGAGCAGGCGAAAATAGATTCGTAGCGACGAAGTGGCTGCTTTGGCGGTCTTGCTGGCGGCAGTCAAAGGAACTCAGTCCTCGGCTTCGCTGCCATCGTCGACGGGCCAGATGGGTGCTATTTCGGCCGGTGCGTTTTCCTTGTAGAACAGCTCCCGGCCTGGCCCTCGGCCATTATCGGGAATCGCCACCGAGACAATTCCATCGGGAGCCGGGAGCAAGGACTCGGGGACATCCTTCAGCGCCTTGCTCATGAAGCCAATCCAGATCGGCAGCGCTGCCGAGCCGCCCGTTTCTCGCCGACCAAGGTTTTGCGGTTGGTCAAAGCCGATCCAGGAGCAGGCGACGACGGTTTGTTGGTAGCCACAGAACCAGGCGTCTACCTGATCATTGGTGGTTCCCGTCTTGCCGGCGAGATCGCGCCGCTTGAGCGTCGCCGAAGCGCGTGCGCCGGTTCCGTAGATGGTCACGTCGCGTAACATGCTGTCCATCAGGAAGGCATTGCGCGGGTCGATGGCGCGCAGGCGTTCGTCGCCGGCAGTCGTTGGCGCTGCCTGCGCCAGCAGCTGATTCTTGTCATCCAGGATCTGGCTGACGATGTACGGCCGAATATGGTAGCCGCCGTTGGCGAAGACCGCGTAGCCGGCGACCATCTGCCAGGGGGTTGCCGAGCCGGCGCCCAGAGCCATGGTCAGGTAAGGCGGGTGCTTGCTGGCGTCAAAGCCAAAGCGCGTCACGTAGTCCTGCACAAAACGCACGCCGCTCGCCTGCAGGAGACGGATCGAGACCATGTTTTTCGAGCGCGCCAGCGCTCGCCGGATACGCATCGGCCCTTCGTACTTGCCGTCGTAGTTTTTCGGTTCCCAGGCCTGACTGCCGGTAACCGTTGCCGGGAAGCTGATCCGTTCGTCGTTGACCACCGACGCCGGCGTGAAGCCTCGTTCGAGGGCTGCCGAATAGATGAAGGGCTTGAAGCTCGAACCCGGCTGCCGCCAGGCCTGGGTGGTGTGATTGAATTTGCTGCGGTTGAAATCAAAGCCACCAATCAGAGCGCGTATGGCGCCGTCACGCGGATCTGCGGCCAGGAAAGCCGCTTCCACCTCGGGCATCTGAACGATACGCCAATTGTCTTTTTCGTCGCTCTGGACGCGAATGATCGCGCCCCTGCTGAGGCGCTTGTTGGCCGGCGCCTTGTTGTCGATCATGCTCGCTGCGAACTTCAGCCCGTCGCCGCTGAGAGTGACGATCTCGCCGCCCCGCCGGTAGGCACGAATGGCCTTTTTGTTCGCTTCCAGGACGATCGCCGGGCGCATGTCTTCGGCGTCAGTGAAGTCCTGCAACAGTTCTTCGAGGGCCTCGTCCTGTTCCGATTTGATCTGGCTGATGTCGACGTAGCCCTCTGCGCCCCGATAGCCGTGGCGGCGGTCGTAGTCCAGGACGCCGCGGCGAACGCTGTCATAGGCCGCTTCCTGATCGGCTTTGAGAATCGTTGTGTAGACGCGCAGGCCGCGCGTGTAGACATCCTCGGGAAAGCGTTCGGCGGCGATCTGGCGGGCCATTTCAGTGACGTACTGGGCGTGAATCGGTCGTTCGCTGACATCGCGCTTGATCACCAGGGCTTGTGCCAGAGCTTCCTCGTACTGCTCGTCAGTGATGAACTCGAGTTGCAGCATGCGCCTGAGAACGTACTGCTGGCGAATGCGGGCGCGCTTCGGCCTGGCCACCGGGTTGTCGGAGGAGGGCGCTTTCGGCAAGCCGGCAAGCATGGCCACTTCAGCGATCGTAAGCTCGGCCAGCGGTTTGCCGAAATAGATCTGCGCTGCGGCAGCGAAGCCGTAGGCGCGTTGGCCGAGAAATATCTGGTTGATGTAGAGCTCGAGGATCTGGTCCTTGCTGAGGTTGTGTTCGATCTTGAAAGACAGCAGCGCTTCGTAGAGCTTGCGGGTGTAGGTTTTCTCGGAGGAAAGAAAGAAGTTCTTGGCCACTTGCTGGGTGATTGTCGATGCCCCCTGGCGCTTGCCACCGCCCACCAGGTTGGCTTGCACTGCGCGCAGGATGCCCAGCGTGTCCACGCCGCTGTGCTGATAGAAGCGCTCATCCTCGGCTGCCAGGATGGCCTGCTTCATGATTGGCGGGACCTCGTCTATGCTGACTACGGCACGACGCTCCTCGCCGAACTCGCCGAGCAGATAGCCGTCCGCCGTGTAAACCCGCAAAGGTACCTTGGGGCGGTAGTCCGTAAGGATCTCGAGTGACGGCAGGTTCGGGTAGGCCAGGCTAAGGACCACAGCCACCATGGCAAGGGCTATCGCGGCAAGGCCGACAACAACGACGATGGGGTACAGGATCCAGCGGAGGGCAGTAGGCAACACGGCGTCCGGAAAGAAAGGCAGATCCCGCTATTATATTGGCGCGGCCATGAAAAGGCGCGAAGATCAGCGCGGCGCTTGCCGCTCCTGTCCTCCGTCTCGCATCGAGGGGCCTGCCGCAGGATCCGAGGACGGCGCCCTGTGCTTAATGTCAAAGTCGCGCAAGCGACTCACGAAACTCCCGTCTCCCCTTGCGGGAGAAGGGCCGGGGGTGAGACGGGGAATTCTGGGCGCATGCGCCCAGCCCGTCGAACGATTCCGGCGTACAAGCCGGAATGCGCACTGCAAGTGAGAGGGGGGCGGGCATGACTTTCATGATCAGGGGTGTCTCGACATGTCATGACCGTTAGCCGGTCGGCGTCGCTGCCGTTCTTGGCCATGCCAATTCCCTGACTACGAACAGGCTACGCAAAATCAATGATTTTAGTGGTTTACGCTACACTCTTGGCCCAAAGGAAGATATCCAAGGCCCTGCCGGATAAATTGCTTTACAGGTCGGGAGCTTGTTGCTAGCATCTAAAGTAAAATATCTATAAGTACGCTAACTACAAATAATTGAAGGGTTTTTTGGCCGGGGGTGGCGATTTGCAGCTTGATCTTTCGATCTTTAATCCCAAGGCGCGCTCCCTGATCGGTCTTGATATCAGTTCATCGTCGGTCAAGATGGTGGAACTGGCAAGCGACGCGAAAAGCGGTTACCGCGTCGAGCGCTACGCGATTGAGATCTTGCCCAGGGACGCCGTCTCGGATGGCAACATTGTCAACCTGGAAGCTGCGGCGGAGTCGGTCCGGCGCGCGTGGAAGAAGCTGGCGACCGTTACGCGGCAGGTGGCCATTGCCCTGCCGGCATCGCATGTGATCACCAAGAAGATCATCGTTGCCGCCGGGCAGAGGGAAGACGAGTTGGAAGTGCTGGTGGAATCCGAGGCCAACCAGTACATCCCCTTTGCTCTCGACGAAGTCAATCTGGATTTTCAGGTGCTCGGACCGGTGTCATCGTCTCCTGACGAGATCGAAGTTCTTATCGCTGCGTCTCGTAAGGAAAAGGTGGAGGACCGTGTCGCTGTTGCGGAAGCGGCAGGACTCAAGCCGGTGGTCCTCGATGTCGAGTCCTATGCGGTGCTTTCGGCGTTCGAACTGATCGAAAAACAGCTTCCCGAGGGTGGCCGGGGCCGGATCATCGCCTTGGTCGACGTCGGTGCCAACGTGATGAACCTGACCGTTCTGCGCGATCGTCAGCAGCTCTACGTTCGCGAGCAGGCGTTTGGCGGCAATCAGCTGACGCAGGATATTGCCCGCCTTTTCGGGATGAGTTTCGAGGAGGCAGAAGCAGAAAAGCGCCGCCACAGTTTGCCGGCGGAGTACGAAGCCGAGCTCTTGCGGCCCTTTCTTGAGTCCTTGGCGCTGGAATTGTCGCGTGCCCTGCAGTTTTTCTTTACTTCGACTCAGTTCAATCAGATCAACCACATCGTCCTGGCCGGCGGCTGCGCAGTCATTGCCGGAGCCGACGAAGTCGTCGCCTCGCGCACGCAGATCAACACCGTCATTGCCAATCCTTTTGCCAATATGTTGCTTGCTGATCGCGTGCGCACCAGGAACCTGCAGACCGATGCCTCGTCGTTGATGGTTGCCTGCGGTCTTGCGCTGCGGAGGTTCGACGAATGATACGCATCAATCTCCTGCCGCACCGGGAAGAGAAGCGACGAGCGCGGCGACAGCAGTTCTATGCTCTGCTCGGTTTGATCACCGTTCTTTCCGGGCTGATCGTCTTTCTCGTCTACTCCGTGATTGGCGGCTACATTGCCGCCCAGGATGCCAAGAACGACTTCCTGCAGAAGGAAATCGCCGTCCTTAACAAGCAAATCGATCAAATCAATCGGCTCAAGGCGCAAAGTGACGCCTTGATGGCGCGCAAGCGAATCATCGAATCCTTGCAGCGTGATCGCGCCGAAGCGGTGCGCTTGCTGAGCGAGCTCGCCAAGCAGATGCCTGAGGGGGTGTATATCCGCTCGCTGAAGCAGGTCGGGCAGAGCATTCATCTTGTGGGCTACGCCCAGTCCAGCGCCCGCGTTTCAACGCTGATGCGGAACATCGAAGCGTCACCATGGCTTGAGAAACCTCGTTTGATAGAGATCAAGGCAGTGCTCGTCGACAAGCGTCGTCTCAACGAGTTCAGCATGAACGCCTCCCTGAAAAGGGCCGCCGCGGGCCAAGAGGGGCAGAAATGAAGACGTCCAAGCTTCCGTCTATCGATTTCCGCGAGGTGCTCAGAGATTTTGAGAATCTCGATCCGAAGGATCCCGGAGCGTGGCCGGTTGCGCCGCGTGTGACCGTCCTGCTCGGTTTGTTCATTTTGCTCTCGCTGGCCGGGTGGTGGTTTGTCTGGGCTGACCAGTTGGACGAGCTGGCGAGCAAGGAGCAGGAAGAGCTGCGGCTGAAGGATCAGTACGTGGCCAAGAAAAAGCAAGCGGTCAACCTCGACCTGTACATTCAGCAGCTGGATGAAATTGACCGTTCATTCGGTACCCTTTTGAAGCAGCTACCCAACAAATCCGAAGTTGAAGCGCTGTTGGTCGAAGTCAACCAGGCGGGGATGGGCCGGGGCCTGCAGTTCGATCTCTTCAAGCCAGGCAGCGAGCAGGTGCAGGATTTCTATGCCGAACTGCCCGTCAATGTGCGCCTGACCGGGACCTACCACGACTTTGGTGCTTTTGCCGGCGATATAGGCAAGCTATCCAGAATTGTCACCTTGAACAACATCTCGATCGTCGACAACCCGCAGAGCAAGGATGGAAGGCTGGTGCTGGATGCGGTTGCCAAGACCTTCCGCTATCTCGATGCGGAAGAGTTGGCGGCCAAGAAGAGGGCGGCCGAGGCGGCCAAGAAGGGTGGCAAGAAATGAGCAAACTTCTTGTTCTGCTGGCCAGCGTCGTTCTGGTCGCCTGTGCCAGCGGTGATCATGAGGATGTTCGAGAGTGGATGAGCACGGTGGCGCAGGACGCCAAAGGCAAGATACCACCGCTGCCCGTGGTCGAACCCTATGAGCCCGTGGCCTACGATGTGGGTGACCTGATCGACCCGTTCAAGCCAGCCAAGCTGGGTTCGGATGCAAGAAAGGGAGGGAGTGGTTTCAAGCCTGATCTCGACCGACCCAAGGAGCCTCTGGAACTTTACCCCCTGGAATCGCTGCAGTACGTCGGCGTGATGACCAGGGCCAAGGTGTCGTATGCCATCATTCAGGTCGAGAGCGCTTTATACCAGGTCAAGATCGGCAACTACCTGGGGCAGAACTTCGGCGTGGTGATCGATGTTTCCGAATCAGAGATAACGTTGCGAGAGCTTGTTCAAGATTCCGCCGGTGACTGGGTGGAGAGGACGAGCAGCCTGCTGTTGCAGGAAAAGGGAGCAAAGTAAATGAAGCAGATCATCAAACAAACCCTGCTCGGCCTGGTTGGAGCTGTTCTATTCATCTGCGGGCCCGCCAACGCGCAGGACGCTCACTCGAATGCGATCGAGTCGATGAATGTCATTCAGCAGGGCTCGGTGCTCAACGTCAAGCTCACCTTCAAGGAGCCCCTGACGGTATTGCCACCAGCGTTCAGCGTTGCCCAGCCAGCCCGCATCGCCTTCGATTTTGCGAATACGATCAACGGCTTGGGCAGGTCGAGTCAGGCGTATAACGAAGGCGAGCTGAAGAGCGCCAATATTGTCCAGGCCGAGGACCGAACCCGCCTGGTCCTCAACCTGCACAAGCCGATGACCTATGAAGCACGCATTGACGGCAACGACCTTTTGCTGGCTCTGGTGCCGAGCGCGACCACTCAGGGTGGAACCGCCGTCGAGCATTTCGCCAAAGCGATACCCTCGGTCACCGGGAACGCCGTTCGCGACATCGCCTTCCGGCGCGGCAAGGACGGTGAGGGGCGTATTACGGTCGATCTGAGCGATGCCAACGCCGGCATCGACATCCGCCAACAAGGGGCGAATCTGGTTGTCGATTTCGCCAATGTGAGCGTTCCCGGCGCGCTGCAGAAGAAGCTCGATGTGACCGACTTCGCCACCCCGGTACTGAAGGTGAGCACTGTTCAGAAAGGCCCGAACGCGCGCATGACGATCACCCCGCACGGTCTCTGGGAGCACAATGCCTATCAGAGCGACACCCAGTTCGTCATTGAAGTCAAACCGATCATCGAGAACCCGAACAAGTTGGTACAGGGGAGCCGCGGCGGCTATCAGGGTGAAAAGCTGTCGCTCAACTTCCAGAACGTCAATGTGCGGCGCCTGCTGCAGGTGATCGGTGAGTTCACCGGCATGAACATGGTGGTCAGCGATTCCGTCGGTGGTTCGATCACCCTGATTCTCAAGGACGTTCCCTGGGATCAGGCGCTGGACATCATCATGCAGCAGAAGGGGCTTGCCATGCGCAAGAATGGCAACGTCATTTTGATTGCGCCGAGCGAGGAAATTGCCACCAAGGAAAAGCTCGACTTCGAATCGAGAATACAGATTGGCGATCTCGAGCCCCTGGTGGCCGAGAGTTTCCAGATGAACTACATCAAGGCCGACGCGGTTCAGAAACTGCTGATCGACCCCAAGCAGACAGTGCTTTCCAAGCGTGGCAGCGCCGTTGTCGAGGAGCGCTCAAACATCCTCTTTGTCAAGGATACGCCCAGCCGGCTCGAAGAGGTGCGGGCCATGATCGCCAAGGTTGACGTCGCTGCCCGGCAGGTGATGATCGAAGCACGTATCGTCGAAGCTGGTGACAGTTTTGCGAAGAACCTTGGCGTACGTCTGGGCTGGCGGCAAACCTTCCCCGACGGTGCGGTCAGGATTGGCGGCGACGGTACGGCGGTCAGCGGCAATCTCGACATGGGCGGCACGCAGGTCAACCTGCCAGCGACACCACGAACCGGTGCCGCCGGTACGCTGAATTTCCTGCTCTTCAACAATGCATTGACGCAGTTTCTGACTGCCGAAATTTCGGCACTCGAAGCCGATGGCCGTGGCAAGGTGATCTCCAGTCCGCGCGTGATGACCGCCAACCAGGTCGAGGCGATCATCGAGCAGGGCGTCGAAATTCCTTATCAGCAGGCGACCAGTTCAGGGGCGACCAGCGTCTCCTTCCGGAAAGCCAACCTAGCGTTGAAAGTAACGCCCCAGATTACCCCGGATGGCAAGATTTCCATGGAACTGGACGTCAACAAGGACACCCCGAACACCCGCCTGTCGACCGGCGCTGGCGTGGCCATCGATACCAAGCACGTCAAGACACAGGTGCTCGTCGAGAACGGCGGTACGGTGGTCATCGGTGGCATCTACACGCAGGAAACCCGCAACAATACCACTCGCATCCCGTTCTTCGGTGACCTTCCGTACATCGGCTTCCTGTTCAAGAACCGCGAGACCATCGACGACAAGACCGAATTGCTGGTCTTCATAACTCCCAGAATCGTTGCCGACAATCTGTCGGTACGCTGACCCTGTTCACCGGAAAGATCGCGTACGCGACTCACGAATCTCCCTTCTCCCCTGCGCGGGAGAAGGGTCGGGGGTTCGGCGGGGAATTCAGGCAGCATGCTCCCTGCCCGTTGAACGATTCCGGCGTGCAAGCCGGAATGCGCACTGCAAGTGGAGGGGGCGGTCATGACTTTCACAATCGGGCGCGGGTTGATCTGTCATGACCGCTTGGCAAGCCAGCAAAGCCGGCGCTGAGCCGGCTTTTTTCACGCTCTGCGTCGGTCCTCTATGGCTTGCGATAAAATGGCCTCGTGAACATCGAGGACGAGAAAAGAAACGTCTATCTGGTCGGCCTGATGGGTGCCGGAAAAACGACGATCGCCAAGGTTTTGGCCAAGCGCCTGGCTTATCAGTTTGTCGACTCCGACCACGAAATCGAGGCGCGTACCGGCGTCAGCCTGCCGACGATCTTCGAGATCGAAGGCGAGGAGGGCTTTCGCAAACGCGAAGCCCAGGTCATCGAGGACCTCTCGTCCTTGCGCGGCCGTGTGGTGGCCACTGGCGGCGGGGCGGTACTGCGCGCCGAGAATCGGGCGAGTTTGCAGGGCAGCGGCCTGGTCATCTACCTCAATGTGCCTCTACAAACCCTCTGTGAACGCACGCGCCACGACAAGAATCGGCCCTTGTTGCGGGTCAGCGACCCGCTGCGGAAACTCAAGGAACTGCACCAGCAGCGCGACCCGCTGTATCGAAGTATCGCCGATGTGGTGGTCAGCGGTTCTCGAATCAGCGCGCAGTCGGTGTTGCAACTCTTGCTCAAGAAATTGGAAAAGCCATGGAAACCCTGACCGTTGCTCTCGCGGAGCGCGCCTATCCGATTCATGTCGGACGGGCGCTACTCGACACGAGCGACCTGCTGCTGCCGTTTCTGCCCCAGCCGAAGGTCGCGATCGTGAGCAACACCACCGTCGCGCCCCTGTATCTCGAGCGCCTGTCAGGGTCGCTCCGGCGTGCTGGAATCGAAATCGTCGAGATCATCCTGCCCGACGGCGAAGCGTTCAAGAACTGGCAAACGCTGACCACCATTTTTGACGCTCTGCTGCAGGCGCGCTGTGAGCGGGCAACGACTCTGCTGGCTCTTGGCGGCGGCGTCGTTGGTGACATGACCGGGTTTGCGGCGGCGTGTTTTCAGCGTGGCATGCCCTTCATTCAGGCCCCGACGACCTTGCTGGCGCAGGTTGATTCGTCGGTGGGCGGCAAGACAGCAATCAACCATCCGCTCGGCAAGAACATGATCGGTGCCTTCTATCAGCCGAAACTGGTGCTGGCCGATACCGATACCTTGTATACGCTGCCCGATCGTGAGCTGCGCGCGGGCCTGGCCGAAGTGATCAAATACGGTCTGATCAGGGACCTGCCGTTTTTCGAATGGCTTGAAGTCCACCTCGAAGGATTGCTGTGCCGCGATCCAGAGGTGCTGGCGGAGGCCATTGCCCGTTCGTGCCGCAACAAGGCCGAAGTGGTCGTCGCGGACGAGCACGAGAGCGGCGAGCGGGCTTTGCTCAACCTTGGCCACACCTTCGGGCACGCCATCGAAACCGGTATGGGCTATGGCCAATGGCTGCACGGTGAAGCCGTCGCCGCCGGCACGCTCATCGCCACGCAACTCTCGTCGCAGCTGGGCTGGCTCGGCGCGTCCGAGATCGAGCGGGTGGAGCGCTTGTTTCAGCGTGCGGGATTGCCGGTGTTCGGGCCGCCGCTGGCCGTCGAGCGCTATCTGGAGCTGATGCAACACGACAAGAAGGTGCGCGACGGCAAGCTGCGCTTCGTGCTCCTGAAGGACATTGGTCAGGCAGTGGTCAGTGAAGTCGCCTCGGAGAGCGAGGTCAGGGGAGCCATCCTGGCGCGCTCCGCGCATGCCTGATCTCGCCCCCTACGCCGTAACGGCGGCTAACTCGCGGGGCCGTCGCTTCCCGGATACGAAGCCGTCGTATCGCAGCGAGTTCCAGCGCGACCGCGACCGGATCGTGCATTCGACGGCTTTCCGGCGTCTCGAATACAAGACGCAGGTCTTCGTCAATCACGAAGGCGATCTCTTCCGTACTCGCCTGACGCACAGTCTTGAAGTGGCCCAGATCGCGCGTGCCATTGCGCGTGCGCTAGAGCTCAACGAGGATCTCGCCGAAGCCATTTCGCTGGCCCACGACCTTGGCCATACGCCCTTTGGTCACGCCGGGCAGGAGGCGCTCAACGAGTGCATGCGCAAGCATGGCGGCTTCGAACACAATCTGCAAAGCCTGCGCATCGTCGATCTGCTCGAGGAGCGCTACGCGGCCTTTGCCGGGCTCAACCTCTGCTTCGAGACGCGCGAAGGTATCGTCAAGCACTGCTCGCCGGAAAAAGCTCGCCAGTTGGGAGAGCTCGGCGAGCGCTTCCTGAGTCGCACGCAACCGTCGTTGGAAGCCCAGATCTGCAATCTTGCCGATGAAATTGCCTACAACAACCACGATGTCGATGATGGCTTGCGCTCAGGGCTGATCACGCTCGAGCAACTCGAAGGGCTGAGCCTGTTTGCGAGCCACGTCGCCGACGTTCGGCGGCTCCATCCGAGCGTCGGCGGGCGGCGCTTGATCCACGAGACGATCCGGCAGATGATCAATGCTCAGGTTTGCGATCTGATCGAAACAACCGCCGCCAACATCCGTCAATCTCAGCCCCGGGATCTCGCCGCGGCCCGGTCCGGGTCGGCCCTGGTGGCATTCTCGGAGGAGTCTTTTCAGGTACAGCGGCAAATGAAGCGCTTCCTACGCACGCAGCTCTATCAGCACTATCGGGTTTTACGAATGGCCAGCAAGGCGCAGCGGATCGTCGGCGACCTCTTTGCTGCTTTCACCAGTGAGCCGCGCCTCTTGCCGCCGCAGTATCAACTGCCCGGCGATGGCGATCAGGCGCGTCGGGTGGCCGACTATATTGCCGGGATGACCGACCGCTATGCGATCAAGGAGCACCGGCGCTTGTTCGCCGTCGGCGAGAGCTGAAGCGCGGCGAGCTGTCCCGTCCCTGCGGAGCGCTGAACAGATCCCTAGCCCTGTTTCTTTTCCGGCAATCGCCGCAGGTGCTTCACCGCGCCCGAACGATCAAGGTGATGGCCAATCCTTGATGTAGGCCTTGAGGAGCTTGTTTTCCATATTGCGCTCTTCAAGCACGGCCTTGGCAACGTCGTGAAACGAGACGATGCCGATGATGGTGTCGCCTTCCATGACCGGTACGTAGCGGGTGTGCGTATCGACCATCATGCGCCGTAACTCGTCGACGTCCATTTCCAGAGCCGTGGTGGGCGGATTGGCTTCCATCGCTTCGATGACCAGGATCTCTGCGATCGGCGGCGTTGGGCCAACGCGGCGCTCGGTCTGGCGCTTGGCGAGGATCAGCATCACCTCGCGGAAGGTCAGCATCCCTGCCAGCTTGCCTCCCTCCATGACGATTACCGAGCCGATGTCATTTTCGGCCATCATGATCACCGCCTCCGAGAGAGGCGAGTCCGGATGGACAGCGAACAGCGCGGAATCCTTGACCTGCAGAACTTCTTTGACCTCCATGTTTCCCCCTGGAATAGGCTAGCTAGCTGATGCGTTTCTCGACTATTGGCGCTGATTCTATCAGATGTCGATCGACATCCGAAAATGCGCTCGCAGCTTGCGCCCGAGGATCGCATCGAGAAGGCACAACGCCCGCGAAAGCGGGCGTTGTGTGGTCGTAGCGGGCGAGAACGCGGGCCCGTTTTAGCGGTCATGACACGGCGAGATACCCCGGATCATGAAAGTCATGACGGCCCCCTCTTCTCCCGGCCCTTCTCCCGCAAGGGGAGAAGGGAGTTTCGTGAGTCGCATGCGCGACTTTCACATTTAAGCCTTCAGAGCAATCAACACTTCATCCAGCATTTTCTTCGCATCACCGAAGAGCATGCGATTGTTCTCCTTGTAGAAAAGTGGATTGTCTACCCCGGCGTAGCCGGAGGCCATGCTGCGCTTCATCACGATCGACGTTGCCGCCTTCCACGCCTCGAGCACCGGCATGCCGGCGATCGGGCTGTTCGGGTCGTCCTGGGCGCCGGGGTTGACGATATCGTTGGCGCCGATGACCATCGCCACGTCGGTCTTCGGAAAGTCCTCGTTGAGTTCGTCCATTTCAAGCACGATATCGTAGGGAACCTTGGCTTCGGCGAGCAGCACGTTCATGTGACCCGGCATGCGGCCGGCGACCGGGTGGATGCCGAAACGCACATTGACGCCTTTCTCGCGCAGAAAGCGGGTGATTTCGTACACCGTGTGTTGTGCCTGCGCGACGGCCATCCCGTACCCCGGAATGATGATCACGTTCTTGGCGTCGCGCAGAAGTTCGGCAGTCTCGAGCGCCAGGATCGGCGTCACCTCACCTGCCGGCTGTGCTCCGTCAGCGGCTACAGGGGTGCCTCCGGTAGTTCCAAAGCCGCCCGCGATGACGCTTATGAAGTGGCGATTCATCGCCGCGCACATGATGTACGAGAGAATGGCACCACTCGACCCGACCAGCGCGCCGGTGACGATCAACAGGTCGTTGGAGAGCATGAAGCCGGTTGCCGCGGCCGCCCAACCCGAATAGCTGTTGAGCATTGAAACCACCACTGGCATATCGGCGCCGCCAATGGCCATCACCATGTGCACGCCGAAAGCCAGCGCGATGATGGTCATCACGATCAGGTAGGCCATGCCGGTACCGATCGAGTCGGCTTGCACGAACTTCCATCCGAACAGGATCACCACCAGCAGTCCGATGAGATTCATCCAGTGCCGCCCGGGGAGTAGCAGCGGATTGCCGGAGATCTTGCCCGACAGCTTGCCGAAGGCGATCACCGAGCCCGAGAAGGTCACTGCACCAATCAGGATGCCGACGTAAATCTCGATTTCGTGGATGGTCTTCGCGGCGCCGCTGAGGTGCGAAGCGGCGATCGGATCAACGTAGTTCGCGAAACCGACCAGCATTGCAGCCAGGCCGACCATGCTGTGCATCAGCGCGACCAGTTCCGGCATCTGCGTCATTTGCACTTTGCGGGCGGCGTAAAGGCCGATGCTGGCGCCAATCAGCATCGCAAAAATGATCCACGCCACGCCGCCGAAGCCGGCCACGTAGGGGCCAAAAATCGTTGCCACCACGGCGATGGCCATACCGATCATGCCGTAGAGATTGCCGCGTCTGGCTGTCTCCTGATTGCTGAGTCCTCCGAGGCAGAGAATGAAGAGGATTGTCGCTCCAATGTAGGAGACGGTTGCCAAGCTGTAAGACATATTCATCGACTCCTATTTGCGGAACATTGTCAGCATGCGCTGAGTGACAGCGAAGCCACCAAACATGTTGATCGTCGCCAGGATGATGGCCAGGATCGCCAGCAGGCGAATCCAGCCGTCGGGCCGGTCGAGGGCGACTCCATCCATGGGTGGTGCGATCTGCACCAGGGCGCCAATGGCGATGATGCTGCTGATCGCATTGGTGACGCTCATCAGCGGCGTATGCAGTGCCGGCTTGACATTCCAGACCACCATGTAGCCGACAAAGCAGGCCAGTATGAAGACCGTGAAGTGGGCGAGGAACTCTTTCGGCGCACCGGCGCCGATGAGCAGGAAAAACAGCGCCGCAACGCCAAACATTACGCCTGCACGCTTCGCCGACGACGGTGCGCCGGGTTTGCCGTGACCCGAGGATTTCGGGGCCGCGGCAACGGGTTTGGCCGCGGCTGGCTGGGGTGCTGCGGCGGACAGTTTCGGTGCCGGTGGCGGCCAGGTGATCGCACCATCCTTGACCACGGTCGTGCCGCGAAGCACTTCGTCGTCCATATTGACGTCGATCGAGCCGTCCTTGTTTTTGCACAGCTCCTCACTCAAGCGGAAGAGATTGGTTGCGTACAGCGTGCTTGATTGTTTCGATAGCCGGCTCGGTAGATCTGCGTAGCCGATGATCGTTACGCCGTGCTTGACGGTCACCGTTCCCGGCTCGGTCAGCTCGCAGTTGCCGCCCTGCTCGGCGGCCATGTCCACGATCACGCTGCCGGGCTTCATCGACTGCACCATTTCGGCGGTGATCAGCCTGGGTGCCGGCTTGCCGGGGATCAGCGCCGTGGTGATGATGATGTCGACGTCTTTCGCCTGTTTGGCGAAAACGTCGCGCTGCGCCTTCTGGAAGCCCTCGCTCATCACCTTGGCGTAGCCGCCCACGCCGGAACCTTCTTCGACGTAGTCGACGGCGACAAACTCACCACCCATCGACGTCACCTGGTCGCCGACTTCCGGGCGGGTGTCGTTGGCGCGGACGATGGCGCCCAGACTCGACGCCGTGCCGATTGCGGCCAGACCGGCAACGCCGGCGCCGATCACGAACACCTTGGCCGGGGGCACTTTGCCGGCAGCCGTGATCTGGCCGGTAAAGAAGCGACCGAAGGCATGCGCCGCCTCGATCACCGCCCGGTAGCCAGCAATATTGGCCATCGAACTCAACGCGTCCAGCTTCTGCGCCCGCGAAATGCGCGGCACGCTGTCCATGGCCAGAACGGTCACCTTGCGAGCGGCCAGCTGTTCCAGCAGTTCGGGATTCTGCGCTGGCCAGATGAAGCTTACCAGCGTCGTGCCCTCGCTCAGCAAGCCGACCTCTTCGGGCGACGGGCCACGCACCTTGAAGATGATGTCCGAAGATGACCACAGGGTGGCCGTATCTTCGACAATTTGCGCGCCGGCGGCGCGATAAGCGTCGTCGGAAACCGTCGCGGCATCGCCTGCGCCGGCTTCGACCTGAACAGCGAAACCCAGCTTGATCAGTTTCTCGACCACCTCTGGTACTGTTGCAACGCGTTTTTCCCCTGCTGCAACCTCTTTCGGAACTCCGATTGTTAGCGGCATTCAGCCCTCCATCTCTTGTCTCGTTAGTGCCAGTGTTCAAAGAAAACGGCCCGCAAGCAGCGGTGCTCGCCTACCCCACGAACGCGAATCGCCAGTGTCAATCTTGAAAACGGTCGAAGAATTCCCCGTTCCGCGGTGCGCAGAACGACCTCCCCCTGGCCTCGGCCTTGCCGATCGGCACAGGCACCCCCGTCAAGCGCCTAGCGTGCGCAGCTTACCACAAGCACAAAAAGGAATTCAGCACGCGGAACACGCTGTCTGGGTACCGTTTCTATCCGCCACCGGGCGTCACCAAGAAAGTCGCTGGCTGCACCCGCGTGGGCGGGTGCGCGGCGACTGGCGACCGTGGTGGCCCGAATATTGCTTACGCAACAAATTGTGTGCTGCGTAGTGTCTACAGGCGAGGTGGCTGTCTTCAGTGCTGCTTGCTGGTGCCTGAGCCGCGAGGTGGCGCCCTCTCTTGGTGCGGCGCAGCATGTTGAAGGCCGGCGGCATTAGGGGTATAGTCGCGGGTCGCCCGGACTGGCCGGCTGGCTAGCTTCGCGCCCGTTTTAGCGAGCTTGCCGCTGCAGCTCGCGTGGGTACCATGCATCTTTGTTTTGTGAGGATTCGAGCGTGATCGATTCGACCATACCTGAAAGGCAAGGGCTTTACGACCCAGCCAACGAGCACGATGCCTGTGGCGTCGGTTTTGTAGCGCACATCCGCGGCCAGAAAAGTCACTCGATCATCGAGCAGGGCCTGTTGATCCTGAACAACCTGGATCACCGCGGTGCCGTCGGTGCCGACCCGCTGATGGGCGATGGCGCCGGGGTTCTGATTCAGCTTCCCGACGCCCTTTTTCGCGAGGAAATGGGCCGCAAAGGCGTGCGCCTGCCGCCCGTCGGTGATTATGGTGTCGGCATGGTCTTTCTGCCGAAAGAGTCGGCGTCCCGGCTTGCCTGTCAGGAAGAAATCGAGCGTGCGGTACGCACCGAGGGTCAGGTCGTTCTCGGTTGGCGCGACGTGCCGGTGGATCGCGAACTGCCGATGTCGCCTGTCGTGCGGGCCCGCGAGCCGGTGATTCGCCAGATCTTCATCGGTCGTGGCCCGGACATCATGGTGACCGACGCGCTCGAGCGCAAGCTCTACGCCATTCGCCGTAGCGCCGCCAACGCCATTCTGGCGCTGGGTCTGAAGCACAGCAAGGAGTTCTACCAGCCGTCGATGTCGGCGCGGACCATCGTCTACAAAGGCTTGCTGCTGGCGACTCAGGTGGGTCAGTACTACACCGACCTCCTGGATCCGCGCTGCGTCTCGGCGCTGGCTCTGGTTCACCAGCGTTTTTCGACCAACACTTTCCCGACCTGGCAGCTTGCCCACCCGTACCGCATGATCGCGCACAACGGCGAGATCAACACCGTACGCGGCAACTACAACTGGATGCGCGCCCGCGAGAAGGGCACCTGGTCGCCGATGCTTGGCGCCGATCTGGAAAAGATCTGGCCGTTGATCTATCCGGGGCAGTCCGATTCTGCAGCTTTCGACAATTCCCTCGAACTGCTGGTCATGGGCGGCTATTCGCTCGCGCACGCGATGATGATGATGATTCCCGAAGCCTGGGAGTCGCATACGCTGATGGATCCGAAGCGCAGCGCTTTCTACAAGTATCACGCAGCGATGATGGAGCCGTGGGACGGTCCGGCCGCCGTCGCCTTCACGGATGGGCGTCAGATCGGTGCCACTCTCGACCGCAACGGCCTGCGCCCGGCGCGCTACCTGGTCACCGACGACGATCTGGTGGTCATGGCGTCCGAGTCCGGGGTGCTGCCGATTGCCGAGGAGCGTATCGTCAAGAAATGGCGCCTGCAGCCGGGCAAGATGTTTCTGATCGACCTCGATCAGGGGCGGATCATCGAGGATCGCGAGTTGAAGGACACGCTGTCGCGCCTCAAGCCCTATCAGGACTGGCTCAGCCGCATCAATATCAAACTTGACGATCTGCCGGCACCGGCCAGCGTCTCGGCGCGTACCTACTCGGCGTCCTTGCTCGATCGTCAGCAGGCCTTCGGTTACAGCCAGGAAGACGTCAAGTTCATTCTCGAACCGATGGCCAATTCCGGCGAGGAGGCTACCGGCTCGATGGGCAACGATTCGCCTCTGGCCGTTCTCTCGAACCGCAGCAAGCCGCTGTTCAACTACTTCCGGCAGCTCTTCGCGCAGGTCACCAATCCACCCATCGACCCGATCCGCGAGCAATTGGTGATGTCGCTGGTGTCGTTCATCGGCCCCAAGCCGAACCTGCTCGGGATCAATGAAATCAACCCGCCGTATCGCCTGGAAGTTGCCCAGCCGGTCCTCGACTTCGACAACATGGCCAAGTTGCGCCGGATTGCGGCCTATACCGGCAACAAGTTCCACTCCGCCGAACTCGACATCTGCTATCCGCTGGCCTGGGGTAATGAAGGCGTCGAAGCACGGCTGGCCTCGCTGTGCCACGAAGCCGAGGATCATGTCCATCGCGGTTCCAGCATTCTGATCGTCTCGGACCGCAAGTTCGACGCCGAGCACGTGGCCATCCCGGCCTTGCTGGCCACCTCGGCGGTGCATCAACATCTGGTCACCAAGGGGCTGCGTACGCGGGTCGGACTGGTTGTCGAAACCGGCGCGGCACGTGAGACGCATCACTTTGCGGTACTCGCCGGTTACGGTGCCGAAGCGGTGCACCCCTACCTGGCGCTGGAAACGCTGCAGCACCTGGTCGGAGGCGACGCCGCGAAGGGCGAGAAGGCGATCAAGCATTTCATCAAAGGGGTTGGCAAGGGCCTCCTCAAGGTGATGTCCAAGATGGGCATTTCAACCTATATGTCCTACACCGGGGCGCAGATTTTCGAAGTGGTCGGTCTGCAGAAGGTCGTCGTTGACAAGTATTTCACCGGTACCTCGACGCAAGTCGAGGGGATCAGCGTCTTCGAGATCATGGAAGAGGCGATTTGCCTGCATCGTCAGGCTTTCGGTGACGACGCCGTGCTGGCGACGATGCTCGACGCCGGCGGCGAATACGCCTATCGCGTGCGCGGCGAAGAGCACATGTGGACGCCTGATGTGATCGCCAAGCTGCAGCACGCGACGCGTACCGGCAAGACCGAGACCTACCAGGAATACGCGACGCTGATCAACGACCAGACGCAGCGCCACATGACCCTGCGTGGTCTGTTCGAGATCAAGCCGGCAGGACCCGCCATCGCTCTCGACGAGGTCGAGCCGGCAAAAGAGATCGTCAAGCGTTTCGCCACCGGCGCCATGTCGCTGGGGTCGATTTCGACCGAGGCGCACAGCACCCTGTCGATTGCCATGAATCGCATCGGCGGCAAGTCGAATACCGGCGAAGGCGGTGAGGACCCGGCACGTTTCAAGGTCCTCGAGGGCGGCGAGACCCTCGCCAGTGTCATCGGCGAGTCACGGGTCGAGCGCGATTATCGGCTGCAAGCCGGTGACAGCCTGCGCTCGGCGATCAAGCAGGTGGCCTCGGGGCGTTTTGGGGTGACTGCCGAATACCTGGTCAACGCCGACCAGCTCCAGATCAAGATGGCGCAGGGTGCCAAGCCAGGCGAAGGCGGTCAGTTGCCCGGCCACAAGGTTTCCGAATATATTGGTTTCCTGCGTCACTCGGTGCCGGGTGTCGGCCTGATCTCGCCACCACCGCACCACGACATCTATTCGATCGAGGATCTGGCGCAACTGATTCACGACCTCAAGAACACCAACCCGAAGGCCTCGATCAGTGTCAAGCTGGTTTCCGAAGTCGGTGTCGGTACGGTTGCGGCTGGAGTCACCAAGGCCAAAGCCGATCACCTGGTGATCGCCGGTCACGACGGGGGGACAGGTGCCAGCCCGCAGTCGTCGATCAAACACGCCGGCTCGCCGTGGGAACTCGGTCTTGCCGAAACGCAGCAGACGCTGGTTCTCAACCGACTGCGTGGCCGCGTTCGGGTGCAGGTCGATGGGCAGATGAAAACCGGCCGCGACGTACTCATTGGCGCCTTGCTGGGCGCCGACGAGTTCGGTTTTGCGACCGCGCCGCTGGTTGTCGAAGGCTGCATCATGATGCGCAAGTGCCACCTCAACACCTGCCCGGTGGGTGTGGCGACGCAGGACCCGCTGCTGCGTCGCAAGTTCTCTGGCCAGCCCGAACACGTCGTGAATTACTTCTTCTTCGTCGCCGAAGAACTGCGCCAACTGATGGCGCAAATGGGTGTGCGCAGTGTCAATGAACTGATTGGCCGCAGCGACCTGCTCGACATGCAGAAGGGGATCACCCACTGGAAGGCTCGCGGGCTCGATTACAGCCGCATTTTCAATCGTCCGGCAGCCGCCGACGAAACGCCGGTTTTCCACCAGCAAGAGCAGGATCACGGGCTCGCCAAAGCGCTCGACAACGAGCTCATTGCCCTCGCCAGGCCGGCTCTCGAACGCGGCGAAAAAGTCGGCATCGACTTGCCGGTGCGCAACCTCAACCGTAGCGTCGGAGCAATGCTGTCAGGTCGGCTGGCCGAACGCTATGGCCACGCCGGCTTGCCGGATGGAACGATCGAAATTCGTCTCAAGGGCACGGCAGGGCAGAGTTTTGGCGCCTTCCTGGCGCGCGGCGTGACCCTCGACCTGGTTGGCGAAGGCAATGACTACGTCGGCAAGGGGCTGTCCGGCGGGCGGATCATCGTTCGTCCGCATGCCGGTTTCCGCGGCGAAGCCCTGCACAACATCATTGTTGGCAATACCGTTCTCTACGGTGCGACCGAAGGCGAAGCCTACTTTGCCGGCGTCGCCGGCGAGCGTTTTGCGGTCCGTAACTCGGGTGCGACAGCGGTCGTCGAAGGGGTCGGCGATCATGGCTGCGAGTACATGACCGGTGGCACCGTGGTAGTGCTCGGGCTTACCGGCCGCAATTTTGCTGCCGGCATGTCCGGTGGAGTGGCTTACGTCTTCGACGAGGAGGGCACTTTCGAGTCGCGCTGCAACATGGCGCAGGTGTCGCTCGAACCGGTCGAGGAAGAGTTTGCCGCCCGTCAGGGCAGCGACGCGGGTGACGAGCTGGAAGGTCATGGCAAGGTGGATGTGCGTCACCTCGGGGTTGTCGACGAAGTACTGCTCAAGGGCCTGGTCGAGAAGCATCATCGCCACACGGGCAGCCTGCAGGCGCGGAGGCTGCTCGACGATTGGAGCAAGTATCGCGCCAAGTTCGTCAAGATCATGCCGCACGAGTACCGTCGGGTACTCACCGAGATCGCGGCGCAAAAGCAACTGGAGGCAGCATAAGCATGGGTAAGCCGACTGGATTCATCGAGTATCAGCGTCTGGCGGAAGTCAGTGAGCCGGCCAAGTCACGTCTCAAGCATTACCGCGAGTTCATCCTTACTCTCAACGACGAGCAGGCCAGTCTGCAGGGGGCTCGCTGCATGGACTGTGGCATTCCGTTCTGCAATACCGGTTGCCCGGTCAACAACATCATTCCCGACTGGAACGACCTGGTGTATCGGGGCCACTGGGAGCAGGCGCTGGCCATTCTGCATTCGACCAACAACTTCCCCGATTTTACCGGCCGCATCTGTCCGGCACCCTGTGAAGCCGCGTGTACGCTGAACATCAATACCGACCCCGTCGGCATCAAGTCGATCGAGCATGCGATCGTCGACAAGGGCTGGGAGAAAGGCTGGATCCTGCCGCAGCCGCCGAAGGTCAAGACCGGCAAGACAGTCGCTGTCGTCGGCTCCGGACCGGCCGGGCTGGCGGCGGCGCAGCAGTTGGCGCGCGTCGGGCATCGCGTCGTCGTTTTCGAGAAAAGCGACCGCCTGGGTGGTTTGTTGCGCTATGGCATCCCCGACTTCAAGCTGGAAAAATCACATATCGACCGGCGCATCGCGCAGATGGAAGCCGAGGGCGTCGAGTTTCGCGTCAACCAGGAAATTGGCGGCGATTCGGAGCAGTCGATTCCCGCCGAGCGCTTGCTGGCCGAGTTCGATGCGCTGATTCTCGCCGGTGGCGCGGAATCGCCGCGCGACCTGCCCGTGCCCGGCCGTGACCTCGATGGCGTGCATTTCGCCATGGACTTCCTGCCGCAACAGAACAAGGTCAACGCCGGCGATCAGGTGCCGGCACAGATCAAGGCCACCGGCAAGCGGGTGGTGGTGATCGGCGGGGGCGATACCGGTTCCGACTGTGTGGGGACCAGCAATCGTCATGGCGCGCTGTCAGTGACGCAATTTGAATTGATGCCGCAACCACCGGAGAGCGAGAACAAGAGCCTGACCTGGCCTTACTGGCCATTGAAGATGCGCTCCTCTTCTTCGCACGAAGAGGGTTGCCTGCGCGACTTCGCCGTTTCCACCAAGGAACTGATCGGCGAAAACGGCAAGGTCAAGGCTTTGAAGCTGGTCCGCGTCGAGTGGCAAAACGGCCGCATGAGCGAAGTTGCGGGCAGCGAAGCCAATATTCCGGCGGATCTCGTGCTGCTGGCGATGGGCTTCGTCGCGCCGATCAAGAACGGCTTGCTGGAACAACTGGCTCTTGAACTCGATGCACGTGGCAACGTCAAGGCGACCACCGATGGCCACGGTTGCTATGCCAGCAGCGTTGCCAAGGTCTTCGCCGCCGGTGACATGCGGCGTGGCCAGTCGCTCGTCGTCTGGGCAATCCGTGAAGGCCGCCAGTGCGCACGCGAAGTCGATGCCTTTCTGATGGGGCGTTCCGATCTGCCACGCTGAGTTTTCAGTCTGCGGCCGCGGCACTTCTTTTCCGCACCACGACGAGGTGCCGCGCGGCATTGCAAACCCTGCCTTGTGACATAATTCCGCGCCGCGCGCGGTCCTTGCTGAAAGAATACGGTTTGCGGCAGGGGAGGTTCCAGATTTGCTTTGCAGCTGCGCTTCGTGCCGGCTGGCGAGCGCCGTACGCCAGCCACAGAGGGCCGCAGGACCACGACAAGACCGTCGCCTCGAACGGGGTGTTAGGGGTTTAGCCAATGAATATCGTCATTCTCGCTGCTGGCCAGGGCAAGCGCATGCATTCGAACCTGCCCAAGGTTCTTCATCCGGTCGCCGGCAAGGCCCTTGTCGCGCACGTCATCGATGCTGCCCGCAGTCTTTCTCCCGAGACAATCTGTCTGGTCTATGGCCACGGGGGTGACGCCGTGCGCACGACCATCGCTGCGCCGGATCTGCGCTGGGTCCTGCAGGAGCCGCAACTGGGTACGGGTCACGCGGTCATGCAGGCCATTCCGCAACTCAGCGCTGCCGAGACGACGCTGGTGCTCTACGGCGATGTGCCGCTGATTCAGGCCGAAACCCTGAAAAAGCTGGTGCACGCAGCGCGCGGCGCGCTGGCCATTCTTAGCGTCGAACTCGCCGACCCCACTGGCTACGGTCGTATCGTGCATAACGCCGCCGGTGAGGTGGTGCGCATTGTCGAGCAGAAGGACGCCACGCCCGAAGAGCGCAGTATCCGCGAAGTCAATACCGGCATCATCGCCCTGCCGACGGCACGCCTCGCCGAATGGCTGGGCCGTCTGTCGAACGACAACGCCCAGCAGGAGTACTACCTGACCGACATTGTCGGCATGGCCGTCGCCGACGGTGTGCCGATCCGGACCACGCAGCCGCAGGGTGAATGGGAAGTGCTCGGCGTGAACAGCAAGGTGCAGCTGGCCGAACTCGAACGTGTCGCCCAGCGGCAGACTGCCGAGCGCCTGATGGAGCAGGGGGTGCGCCTGGCCGACCCGGCGCGCATCGACGTGCGAGGCGAGCTGCGCTGCGGACGCGATGTGTTCATCGACGTGAATTGCGTTTTCGAAGGACAGGTGCTTCTCGAAGAAGCGGTCGAAATCGGTCCTTGCTGCGTGCTCAAGAACGCCAGCATCGGGGCCGGCTCGCGCCTCGCTGCCTTCAGCCACATCGAAGACGCGATCGTCGGACCGGATGGCGTCATCGGACCTTTCGCGCGCCTGCGACCGGGAACCGAACTCGCCGCTGGCGTGCACGTCGGCAACTTTGTCGAGCTCAAGAACACCAAAGTTGCCGCGCAGTCGAAAGCCAATCATCTGGCCTATATCGGCGACGCGATCATCGGCAGTCGGGTAAATATCGGCGCCGGTACGATCACCTGCAATTACGACGGCGCCAACAAGTTCAAGACGATCATCGAGGACGATGCCTTCATCGGCTCCGATACGCAATTGGTGGCCCCGGTCACCGTCGGTCGCGGCGCTACGCTGGGTGCCGGTACAACGCTGACCAAGGACGCGCCACCCGACACGCTGACCATTTCGCGCGCCAGGCAGGTTTCGATTAGCGGCTGGAAACGGCCACAAAAAGTGAAGAAGTGAGCTGATCATGTGTGGCATCGTTGCCGCGGTCGCCGACCGCAACATCATCCCCGTCCTGCTCGAAGGATTGCGCAAGCTCGAATACCGTGGCTACGATTCGGCCGGTTTGGCGCTGATCAACGCTGCCGGCCTGCAACGCCTGCGCTCGGTTGGCCGCGTCGCCGAGCTCACCGCGCAGGCAGACAGCGCGCAGATTTCCGGTCACACCGGCATCGCCCACACCCGCTGGGCGACGCATGGCGTCCCCAGTGAGCGCAACGCCCATCCGCACATCTCGGAGGGGCTGGCCGTCGTGCACAACGGCATCATCGAAAATCACGAGGCGCTACGCGCCCGCCTCAAGGCCGTCGGTTACGAGTTCACCTCCGATACCGATACCGAAGTGGTCGGCCACCTGATCGCCTACGAGTTGAAGACTACCCCTGATTTCCTGGCTGCCGTCTGCAAGGCCATCAAGCAGTTGCAGGGCGCCTACGCCATTGCCGTACTGCGCGAAGCCGATCCCAGCCGCGTCGTCGTGGCCCGGGAAGGTTCGCCGCTGCTGCTCGGCCTCACCGACGATGGCTGCTACGCCGCTTCGGACGCCTCGGCGCTCTTGCAGGTCACGCGGCGCATGGTCTATCTCGAAAACGGCGACTGTGCCGAACTGATGCGCGACAGCTACCGCATCACGACCATCGACGGCACCCCGGTCGAACGTGCCGAGAGCGAATCACACCTCTCTGCAGACGCCGTCGAACTTGGCCAGTACCGGCACTACATGCAGAAGGAGATTTTCGAGCAACCGGTGGCGCTGGCCAACACGCTCGAAATGCTCGGTACCGCGAACAGCATCCAGCCAGGCCTGTTTGGTGCGGCCAGCGAAGAAGTTCTCAAGGATGTCCGGCAGGTGCTGATCATCGCCTGCGGTACCAGCTACCACGCTGGCCTGGTGGCGCGCTACTGGCTGGAATCGATCGCCGGCATTCCGTGCTCGGTCGAAGTCGCCAGCGAATACCGCTACCGCGACTCGGTGCCTGACCCGACGACCCTGCTGGTGACCATCTCGCAATCGGGCGAGACCGCCGATACCCTCGCCGCCCTGCAGCATGCCAAGTCGCTCGGTATGCTGCGCACGCTGTGCATCTGCAACGTTCCCGAGTCGTCCCTGGTGCGCGAGAACAGCCTGCGTTTCATTACCCGCGCTGGTCCGGAAATCGGCGTCGCCTCGACCAAGGCCTTTACCACCCAGCTCGCCGCCCTCTATCTGCTGACCCTGGTCCTCGCCAAGCTGCGTGGTCGCCTTGGCGAGCGGGCCGAAGTCGCCGAACTGAACGCCTTGCGGCACCTGCCGATCGCGGTGACCAAGATCCTCGAACTCGAGCCCGAGATTCGCAACTGGTCCGAGCAGTTCTCGATGAAGCAGCACGCCCTGTTCCTCGGCCGCGGTCGTCATTACCCGATCGCCATGGAGGGTGCGCTGAAACTCAAGGAAATCTCGTATATTCACGCCGAGGCCTACCCGGCCGGCGAACTCAAGCACGGCCCCCTGGCGTTGGTCGACCGCGACATGCCGGTGATTGCCGTCGCTCCCAACGACGCGCTGATCGAAAAGCTCAAATCCAATCTGCAGGAAGTGCGCGCCCGTGGCGGCGAACTCTACGTCTTTGCCGACGCCGACAGCGAGATGCAGGAGTCGGACGGCATCCACGTCCTGCACCTGCCCGAGCACTACGGTGCCCTGTCGGCCTTGCTGCACGTCGTGCCGCTGCAACTGCTCGCCTACCACGTGGCGCTGGTCCGCGGCACCGACGTCGACAAGCCGCGCAATCTGGCGAAGTCGGTGACGGTCGAGTAGGCCCCCACAGCGCTGCCGGCGCGTACCGGTCTGTCGATCGGTACGCGCCGCAGTTGCGTGTCAGTACTTCACCCGCGCAAAATAAGTCTTCTGCGAAGCTTCCAGCGCCTGCCGCAGGGTGCTGATGCCCATCTGTTCGAGCAGCGGCAGCATTTTCAGGAAGACCTCGCTGGTGGCGACGGCGTCGCCGAGGGCGTTGTGTCGGCCTTCGATGCTGATCCCCAAACGTTCGGCGATTTTCTCCAGCTGGTGTGAGTCCTGATTGGCGTGTAGCACGGCCGAGAGCAGGAGCGTATCGAGCACTGGCTGGCTGAAAATAATCCCCGTACGTTCTTCCTTGAGTTGCAGGAAACGCATGTCGAAGGCAGCGTTATGCGCGACCAAAACGGTATCGCTGCAGAACTCGTGGAAGGCCGGCAACACCGCGTCGATGCTTGGTTGGCCGCGCACCATGTCGTCGGTGATGCCGTGGATACGGATTCCTTCGGGGCGCAGCAGGCGCTCGGGGTCCACCAGTTCGTTGAAGTTCTCCTGGCGCAGCATGCGGTTGTTGACGATGCGTACCGCGCCGATCTGGATGATCTCGTCGCCGGCCGCCGGTTCGAGGCCGGTGGTCTCGGTATCGAAGACCGTATAGCTGAGATCCGCCAGCGGTCGGTCGAGGTCGATGCTTTGATCGCGAAAGTGGAAGAGGTCGAAATCGTAGTACTCGGGGCGCATCTGGCTAGCGTCGATGGCCTCGCTTTCAGCCTGCGTTTCGGGAATCGCCACCGGCAGGACCAGTCGGAAGAAGGCGCAGTGCGCGGCCTTGTCGCGCTGGTACCAGACTTCGCCGCCGTGCCGGTTGATGACGTCGCGTAGCGACAGCGGCGAGTTCTCCGTGCCGACCTGCATCGGTTCCGTTTCCCAGGTGTAAAAGGTCTCCGACGACATCGCCTGTCCGCTCCAGATGACGTCCAGGTAGGCCAGTTTGCCGAAAGGTTGCAGCCGGAAACGCAGTTCCTTGATCTGGTAATGCTCGAGCAGGCGGAAAGCCAGGCAACAGATCGAAAAGACCAGCGAAAAACTCTCCGCGCGCAGCCACAGTGCCTCGTCGATTTCCTCGGTTTTGCTCGGTAGCCCGAGTTGCTCCTCGATGCGGCGCTGGGCGGCGGCGATGATGTCGATGCCGAGGACGTCTTCCAGCGGCCAGCGTGTCTTCAACGAATCGGCGAACTCGTTCATCGTCTGGTCGAGGCGCTGGCTCATGCGCACGACCTCGTCGCTGACGATACCGACAAAGCGCTCGCGTACCGCCGCTTCCATGTCCGGGTAGTCCATCAGGTTGCCGACCGCGACGCGGATATTGGCCAGGCTGCCGCGGCTGCCGTCGGTGAGCGATTGCAGGACCTGATCGCGGCGCGACTCCTGTTCCAGGCTACGCGTGATGTTCTCGACGGTGAGCACGTAGCCGCTGATGTCGTTCTCCGGCGAGTCGTCGGCGATCGACAGCACCGGCACCATTTGCACACGCAGCAGTTGGCCGCCGCGAGCGGTGGTGATGAAGTTGGCGATCGCCGCCCCGGCGCCTTTTTGCAGGCGTTGGTGCACCACTTCAAGCGCGTGATCGATCTGGTTACGTTCGAGGATCGAGAAGATCGAACGGCCGAGGCCGATCAACGCGCCCCCGGTACCCGTCGTGCTGCCTTGCGCCAGGGTTCTGAACTGCAGCCGGGCGCGGCTGTTGTAGAGAAGAATGCGGCCGTCCAGATTGCACACCACCACCGCCTGCGCCAGCTCGGACATCAGTGCTGCCAGGCGGTTTTTCTCTTCCTCGACAGAGGCCTTGGCAGCCGCGATCTGGATCTCCACGTCATCCATCAGCCCATCACGCTGTTGCGCCAGATCGTTGGTCGCTTCGGCCAGTTGTCGGACTTCGGGCGGGCCTTCGGGAACGACGCGAAAGTCGCGGTTGGCGGTGAGCATCAGGCGCAGGCATTCGGCCATTTTGAGCAGCCCCTGCACGTATTGGCGGAACAGGTAACGGATCACCAGCAGGCCGAGGACGAAGCCGAAGGTGGTCATCATCGCGCCGAGCGAAAGATGCGGCACGATCAGCTCGACGAGCATTTCCCGCTCGGGTACTTTTGCGCCGGCCCAGATCAGCAGTGCGGTAATGACAAAGGGGCCGGTCATCAGCAGACCGAGGATGATCACCGAGATGGCGAAGCGGATACGTGCGTTCATTCACTGGACCTGTTCAACGATTGCGGGTGATCTGGCACTCATCACCCCCCTCCCAAAGTGGCGTGCATTGGTCCAGAAATCGCGTCGCCAAGGCGACGAGGCATAAGCTTAGCCGACTGGCCGCGGAAATGAGCAGGCGAGAGCGGACAAAGTGGCAAACTCACGACCGGGAAAGGGGGCCAGGTGCGCCGTTTTTTTGCCGCGAGCACCGCCAACGGCGGCGCCCGCTTCCTCAGTCGCGCATTGTGTTCATGCGATTGCCCCAGCCCTGAAGCATGAATGCTGCAGCCCGGTATTTTCAAGGCCTGGCGGTGGATAGCAAGAAAAAACCTTCGCGCAAGAGGGCTAGACAGCCGGGCGCACTCACTTTTGGCAGGATAGGTGGAGCGTAATCAATCTGCGCTTCAGTCGGAGGGTTTGCGATGCATGCAACGAGTGCGGGGGAATGGGGGCACTGCGGTCGCGTGTTCAGCGCTACGGAGATTGCCGAGCTCTGCGCGACGGTCGCGTGGCTGCCGGGATTGGCACGCAAGGAGTTGGCGGCGACGGTGTGCGAGCACCTGGGCTGGACCACCCTGACGGCGACGGCTTTCTTTGTCTGCGGCTCAAATGCCGGTACAATGCCACGGTGCGTGGCATGGTGAATGGATTGCCGACGAATGGGGTGTCCCGCCCGGATCCGCTCATGCTGCGTATTCGACTGATGCGGTGGGTTTTGCCATTGGTCGCAATGAATTCAGGCACGAAGCACTCTCGAAATGGCGCTCGCCGCGCCGCAACAAGAAATCGGCATTGGCCGACCTCAAATGTTTTTTGGATTGCCCTGTCGAGGCTGACGTCGGCTTTATCCTATTCCGCCTGGCAGAGGACGAAATGCGTAACTACCCCACGATTACCGGTCGCAGGATCCGAATGGCGCTTGTCGGTTGCGGACGCATCGCGGCCAATCATTTTGGCGCCATGGAACAGCACGCCGAGCATATCGAAGTCGTCGATGTTTGTGACGTTGACCGCAAGGCACTCGACAAGGCCGTCCAGCGTACCGGCGCCAAAGGGCATGACAGCCTGACCGAAATGCTGAAGTCGACGACCTCGGACATCGTCGTCCTGTCGACGCCGAGTGGTTTGCATCCCGAGGAGACGATCGAAATCGCGCTGTCAGGGCGTCACGTCATGACCGAGAAACCGATGGCAACGCGCTGGCACGACGGTCTGCGCATGGTCAAGGCTTGCGACGACAACGGTGTGCGCCTCTTCGTCGTCAAGCAGAACAGGCGCAACGCGACGCTGCAATTGCTCAAGCGTGCGGTCGAGCAGAAGCGCTTTGGCCGCATCTATATGGTCAACATCAACGTGTTCTGGACGCGGCCGCAGGAGTATTACGACAGCGCCAGGTGGCGCGGCACCTGGGAGTTCGACGGCGGAGCCTTCATGAACCAGGCCAGCCACTACGTAGACCTGCTCGACTGGTTGATCGGCCCTATCGAAAGCATGCAAGCCTATACTTCCACGCTGGAGCGCAACATCGAGGTCGAGGACAGCGGTGTGCTCAGCGTTCGCTGGCGGTCAGGCGCACTGGGTTCGATGAATGTCACCATGCTGACCTACCCGAAGAACCTGGAAGGCAGCATCACGATTCTTGGCGAGAAAGGCACCGTGCGTGTGGGCGGCGTTGCGGTCAACGAGATCCAGCACTGGGAGTTCGCCGAAAAGCTGCCCGAAGACGAGCAAATTGCCTCGGCCAACTACGCAACCACTTCCGTCTACGGTTTCGGGCATCCGCTCTACTACGACAATGTAATCAAGGTGATGCGCGGCGAGGCGGAGCCGGAAACGGATGGCCGCGAAGGCCTGAAGTCGCTGGAGGTGCTCATCGCTGCCTATCTTTCGGCTCGAGACGGCAAGCGCGTTGCCTTGCCGCTGGATTACTGACATGGCGGTCACCATCCATCCCTCCGCGATCGTGGACGCGGGCGCCGTCATCGGCGACGGCAGTCGCGTCTGGCATTTTGCCCATATCTGCGGTGGTGCGCGCATCGGCAAAAATTGTTCCTTCGGCCAGAACGTGTTCGTCGGCAACGACGTCACCATCGGCAACAACTCCAAGGTGCAGAATAACGTTTCGATCTACGATGGTGTGCATCTTGAGGACGACGTTTTCTGCGGCCCGAGCATGGTTTTCACCAACGTCTATAACCCGCGCTCGGCGGTCAGTCGCAAGGATGAGTACCGGGCGACCAAGGTCAAGAAGGGGGCGACCCTGGGTGCCAATTCGACGATCGTTTGTGGTGTCACCATCGGCGAGTTCGCTTTTATCGCCGCCGGTGCGGTAATCAATCGCGACGTCAAGCCCTACGCCCTGATGGCGGGTGTGCCATCCCGACAGATCGGCTGGATGAGCGAGCATGGCGAACGGCTAGACCTGCCGCTCGAGGGCGACACCTCCGTGCAATGCCCGAACACCGGCAAGACCTACAAGCTGACGGGGACGATGCTGGCGGTCGAATGAAGGCTTGCAGTTATCGGCGGCGGGATCAACGGCGTCATGACCGCCTGGGCCTTTGCCCGGCGCGACGATTCCGTCGATCTTTACAAGAAAGGCCAGTTGAGGTCCGCTACCAGTCGCGCCTCTACCAGGATGCTGCACGGCGGCTTGCGTTGGCTTGAACATGGCCTCTGGGGCTGATTCGCGAGGAGCTCCCGGAGCGCTCCTGGTGGATCAGGCAGGCGCCGCAACTGGTTCAGCCCCTGGAGTGGCTCATCCCGATTTGCCGCAACGGTGAGCAAGCAAAGTGTGGTTGGTCGGGGCAGGCCGCAGGCTCTGCGATCTCCTGGCAACCGGATCCGGCTTGACTTGATCCGCGGCAGCCATATCGTCGTGTCAGGCAAATTCGAGCAGGGTTGCGCTCTGTAAGTGTCCGGTGCAAGGCGCATCCTGTTCGTCTCCCGCACGGGGAAAATACCCGTGCTCGGCACGACCGAAGTCAGTCAGGAGAATCCCGATCAGTGTGCGCCAAGCGATGAGGAAATCCCTTACCTGATGGCCAATGACAACCGCTGTTTCTGCAGAAAGTAGTGCTTCCGGCTATAATCAGCAGCTTTTCCGGCATCCGGGCGATTGTCGCCAGCAAAACCGATTTTTCCGCAGCTAGTCGGGAATCGGTCGTCGAGCGTCGGGGCGGGCTGATAACGTCTTTGGTGGCAAGTGGACCACCTTGAGGGCGCTTGCCGAAGCCGTCGTCACGAAATCGCAACATTGAGGTGGGACATGGCAATACAGTTCATCGACCTGAAGGCCCAGTATCAGGCGCTCAAGAGTTCCATTGATGCGCGCATCCACAAGGTACTCGACCACGGGCAGTACATCATGGGTCCGGAGGTCGCGGAACTCGAATCGAAGCTCGCCGAGTACACAGGTGCGACGCACTGCATCACCGTAGCCTCCGGTACCGAGGCGCTTCTCATTGCCCTGATGGCGCTCGATATCAAGTCGGGTGACGAGGTCATCACCACCCCGTTCACTTTCGTCGCCACCGCCGAAGTCATCGCTCTGGTGGGCGCCACCCCCGTCTTCGTCGACATCGAGCCGGATACTTGCAACATCGACGCCAGCAAGATCGAAGCAGCAATTGGCCCCAGGACCCGCGCCATCATGCCGGTAAGCCTCTACGGCCAACCGGCGGACATGGACGCAATCAATGCCATCGCCGCCAGGCATGGCCTGACGGTCATCGAGGATGCCGCGCAGAGCTTTGGGGCCGAATACAAGGGCGAGAAGAGCTGCAAGCTGTCCACGATTGGCTGCACCAGTTTTTTCCCGAGCAAGCCGCTGGGCTGCTATGGCGATGGCGGGGCGATCTTCACCAGCGACGATAATTTGGCCAGGGCGGTGCGCGAGATTCGCGTGCATGGGCAGGAGAAGCGGTACGTGCATACGCGCATCGGCGTCGGTGGCCGGATGGATACACTGCAGTGTGCTGTGGTTCTCGGCAAGCTGGAGCGTTTCGCGTGGGAAGTGGAGCAGCGCCTGAGGGTCGGAGCCCGCTACAACGAAATGTTTGCCGGCAAGGTAGCAACCGTCACTCAGCGCCCGGATCGGACCAGCGTCTTCGCGCAATATACGGTCTTCGTCGAGAACCGCGAACAGGTTCAGGAAAAGCTCAAGGCCGTAGGCGTGCCCACTGCGGTGCATTACCCAATTCCGCTGCATCGCCAGTCGGCCTACGAGGGCCTGAGCAGGATCAGCGCTGATGTCTCGTCGTCGGAGGCCATGGCTGGCCGGGTCATGAGCCTGCCGATGAGTGCAGACCTCTCGAGGCAGGAGCAGGAGCAGATCGTCCAACTGGTGATAGAGGCGGTAGGCAGTTGATCAAGATCGTCACCATCGTTGGAGCTCGGCCCCAGTTCATCAAGGCTGCCGCCGTTTCCCGGGTGGTCCGCAACGAATTTGCTGATCGCGTTGCTGAAGTACTGGTTCATACCGGCCAGCACTACGACGAAAACATGTCCAAGGTCTTTTTTGCTGAGTTGGATATACCCCACCCGAAATACAATCTGGAGATATCGGGCGGGCAGCACGGGGCGATGACCGGGCGCATGCTCGAGGCGGTGGAAAAAGTTCTGCTCGAAGAAAAGCCGGACTGGGTGCTGATCTACGGCGATACCAACTCGACGCTGGCCGGTGCACTGGCCGCGGCCAAGTTGCACATCCCGGTGGCACACGTTGAAGCCGGGCTTCGTTCCTTCAACATGCGGATGCCGGAAGAGGTTAATCGCATCGTTGCCGACCGCCTTTCGACGCTGCTGTTCTGCCCGACCGCGACGGCCGTAGCGAACTTGGCGAAAGAGGGCGTCTCGGCAGGTGTCGAGAACGTCGGCGACGTCATGTACGATGTCGCCTTGTTCTATCGCGAGCGAGCCAGGACGCAGAGTACGGCCCTCGCCTCGCTCAGGCTCACCGACGGGGCGTTCGCGCTGGCTACCTGCCATCGCGCGGAAAATACCGACGACGCGAGTCGCCTCGGGGAGATCGTGGTCGCCCTGGCTGAAATTTCAGCCGACTTGCCCGTCGTCCTTCCGATTCACCCGCGCACCAGAAAACTCCTTGCTGATAGCGGACTGGACAAGAAGCTCGGCAACGTCAAGGTGGTCGACCCCGTCGCCTTTCTGGACATGATCGCTCTGGAACAGGCGGCGAAGGTCATCCTGACCGATTCTGGCGGCGTGCAGAAGGAAGCCTTCTTTTATGGGGTTCCATGCATCACCATGCGGGATGAAACGGAGTGGGTGGAAACGGTCGATCTGGGCTGGAATTGCCTAGTCGGCGCTTCTGCAGCTGCAATCGGCAAGGCGTTCAACGACTGCGTGCGAGGCCGATTGCCGGCCTTGCCAAAATCACCCTATGGCGATGGGGATGCCGCACGAAGCGTCGTGTCCCGCATGGTCAGAAATCCCCATCAATAATCAGCCAACAGAAGGACTGACATGAAAAAAGTACTGGTAACGGGCGGCCTGGGCCAAATTGGTTCGCATGTGGTTGAAATGTTGCTTGAGCGTGGTGACCAGGTCGTTGCGATCGACAACCTGGCCACCGGTCGGCGAGAGCATCTGGCTGACCACCCGAACCTGACCGTAGTTATCGATACGATTGCAGACAAGGCTTTGGTCGAAAAGCTGGTGGGTGATCTCAAGCCCGATGCCATCGTTCATACCGCCGCATCCTACAAGGATCCGGATGACTGGTACAACGACACACTGACCAACTGCGTCGGTGGTTCGAACATGGTGGATGCCGCCAAAAAATTCGCTGTCGGACGCTTCATTTATTTCCAGACGGCGCTTTGCTATGGCCTCAAGCCCATGCAGCAGCCGATTCGCCTCGATCACCCGCGCTTCCCTGGCAGCAGCAGCTACTCGATCTCGAAAACGACCAACGAGTTTTATTTGGAACTGTCGGGCGTTGACTACGTCACTTTCCGCCTCGCCAACGTGGTTGGTCCGCGCAATGTGGCGGGTCCTTTGCCGATTTTTTACCAGCGCCTGAAGGATGGCAAGCAGTGCTTCGTCACCAACGCCCGCCGGGATTTCGTGTTCGTCAAAGATCTGGCCCGCGTTGTTCTCAAAGCCATCGATGGTGTTGGGCATGGCGCCTACCACTTCTCGTCGGGTACGGATGTCGCCATTCAGGAACTCTATGATGCTGTCGTGACGGCCCTGAACGTGCCTGGCAAGCCGAAGGCTGAAGTCAAGGAGCTCGGCCCGGATGACGTCTTCTCCATCCTCCTCGACCCGAGCCGAACCTTCGAGGATTTCGGGGCCATCGAATTCACGCCACTGCAGGAGACCGTGTCGGCAGCCATGGCCTATTATCAAAAGTACGGCACGCTGGGCGAATACACGCACCTGCGTCACGAAGACAAGAAGTAGGCGAGGAATCCGATGCGTATCCTGATTACCGGTGGTGCCGGCTGCCTGGGCTCCAACCTGATCGAACACTGGCTGCCGCAAGGTCACGAGATCTTCGTGATCGACAATTTCGCTACCGGCAAGCGCGAGGTTGTGCCCGAGGTGCCCGGTCTGACCGTCAAAGAAGGCAGCATAGTTGATCTAGCCCTGGTCGATGCGTGCTTTGCGAACTTTCAGCCAGAGGTGGTCATCCACGCAGCAGCGGCCTACAAGGACCCCGACGACTGGCTCGAAGACGCGCAGACGAACGTCATCGGCAGTACCCACGTTGCGCGAGCTGCAAAGGCCTGCGGGGCCAAGCGCCTGATCAATTTCCAGACCGCGCTTTGCTATGGTCGCCCGCAGCAGTTGCCGATTCCTGCCAGCCATCCGACGGCGCCGTTCACCAGTTACGGCATCACCAAGACGGCAGGCGAGCAGTTCATGCTACTTTCTGGCGTACCGACGCTGTCTCTGCGCATCGCCAACGTCACTGGCCCGCGTCTCGCGATCGGGCCGATCCCGACCTTCTATAAGCGCTTGCAGGCTGGCCAGAGCTGCTTCTGCTCGGATACTTCGCGTGACTTCCTCGAGATGTCCGATTTCCTGGCGTTCATGGACTTGGCCATCAAGGCCGATGCGCCGACGGGTGTCTACAACCTTGCCAGTGGCGAGGCGCATTCGATCAAGGAAATCTTTGACCTGGTCACGGATTACCTTGGCCTGGGTAGCAAGGAAGTCCCCGTCGTTCCGCCGGCTGCCGACGATGTGCCGGTGGTTTCGCTTGATGCCAGCGCGACCTTGGCGGCCTTCGGCTGGCAAGCCAAGGTTGGTTTTGCAGAGACCATACGGCGTCAATTGGCCTGGTACGACAAGTACGGCATTTCGGATGTGTTCTCACATCTCAAGGCACCAACGCAAGCCAAATAAACAGGGTTGTCAATCATGAGCAAGGTAGATTTTTCTGGAGCCAAGGTGCTGGTTGTTGGCGGCGCAGGCTTTGTCGGCAGCAACCTGGTCCATCAGATCCTCCAGCAGGATCCCCGCGAAATCATTGTCGTGGATAACCTCCTTTCGTCCGATGTTTCCAACATTCCCCCAGATTCGCGCGTTCGTTTCGTCTTCGGATCGATTACGGATGACCGGATTCTCGCTGGTTTGCCCGAAGATCTCGACTACGCCTTCCACCTGGCCTGCTTCCACGGCAACCAGTCTTCGATTGCCGACCCGTTTGCCGACCACGACAACAACACCTACACCTCGCTTAAGCTCTTCGATCGTCTGAAGGAAATCAAGGGCCTCAAGAAGCTTGTCTACGCGGCAGCGGCCTGTGCGGTGGCAGAAAAAACCTACGACGCCCCCACGGCGACGACAGAAGAACAGCCGGTTACCCTCTACCACGATAGCCCGTATTCGATTTCCAAGATCATCGGCGAGTTGTACGGCAACTATTATTTCCAGCAGCACAAGCTGCCGTTTGTGAAGGCCCGTTTCTCCAACGTTTATGGTCCCAGGGAAATTCTCGGTGCCGGGCAGTGGCGGGGCACGGTCCACACCGTCTGGCGCAACGTGACGCCGACCTTCATCTGGCGTTCGCTGAGCGGAGAGGCACTGCCCCTGGACAACGGAGGCAATGCCAGTCGCGACTTCATCTTCGTCGAAGATATGGCGCGCGGGTTGATGGCTTGCGCACTTAAGGGCGCCGCAGGGGGGGTCTATAACCTGGCGACCGGCCGCGAAACCAGCATTCTCGAGTTGGCGACGATCATCAACGAGTACACCGGTAATACCACCCCGCTTGATCTTCGCCCGGCGCGCGACTGGGATCGTTCCGGCAAGCGCTTTGCCTCCACCGAGAAGGCCGCACGCGAGCTTGGCTTTGCTGCCGGCGTAGACATTCGCGAAGGCTTGCGCCGCACCGTAGAATGGACCAAGGCAAACCAGGAACTGATCAAGCGTACCATCGCCAGGCACGACAAGCTGATCGCGCAAGCGAGGAACTGACGATGCAGATAAGAGACGGGCGCTTTCTCGTGGTAGGGGGCGCCGGGTTCATCGGCTCGCATGTCGTTGACCAGCTTCTGGCTGACGGCGCCGCCCATGTCTGCGTCTACGACAATTTTTCTCGTGGAAAGCGAGAAAACCTCACGCAAGCGCTGGCCAATCCGCGAGCGGAAATCTTCTCGGATGGCGGGGATATCCTCCACTACGACACCCTTGTCCGAGCGATGGAAGGCATGGATGGTGTCTTCCATTTTGCCGCACTTTGGTTGCTCCAGTGTCATCAGTACCCGCGATCCGCTTTCGATGTGAACGTGTCGGGCACGATGAATGTGATCGAAGCGGTCATCGCCGCCGGGGTGAAGAAGTTGGTGTTTTCATCCTCCGCATCTGTCTACGGTGACGCCGTCGCCGAGCCTATGGAGGAGAATCATCCATTTAACTGCCAAGAGTTCTACGGCGCCAGCAAAGTCTGCGGGGAAATGCTTCTGCGCGCGCTGCATAACCGCGAGCATCAAGAAGGAAGGGGATTCGACTACGTCGGTCTGCGCTACATGAATGTCTACGGCGCACGTCAAGATGACAAAGGCGCTTATGTCGGCGTGATCGTGCGCATGCTGAATGCCATGGACGAAGGCCGGCAACCGATTATTCATGGCGACGGCTCACAGGCCTACGACTTCGTCGATGTTCGCGATTGCGCACGCGCGAACCTGTTGGCAATGGAGGCCAATGTGAGCGATCGGTATTACAACGTGGGTACTGGAATCAAGACATCGATTGCCGCGCTGTCGGAGCAATTGACAGGCAAGCATCCCCTTAATATGTCGGCACGTTTTGAGTCGGTTAGTCGGGCCTTCGTCAATAACCGTGTGGGTGCAACCGACCGAGCCAGAAATGAAATCAAGTTCTCAGCCGAAATTGATTTGGACCGCGGTCTCTCTGACTTTGTACATTGGCGTTCTCTCTCTCTGGAATCGGGTGTGAAGGCATGAACGCCAAGCTAGGGATTTTTCGTTCGCTTCAGATCCTCGGCGGCTACCGCAAAAGGCTGCTTGAAGGCATCATTCATGACGTCCGCCAGCAGTATACGGGTTCGGTGTTCGGCGTTTTTTGGGCCTTCCTGTTCCCCCTCCTGCAACTCGGCATTTATGCCGGGCTGTACACCATTATTTTCAAGGTCCGCCCGCCCGGTTTGACGGAACTTTCCTACACGCTTCTGGTTTTCTCTGGCCTTGTTCCGCTCCTGTCTTTTAGTCAGGCTCTGGTGGCGGCAACCAACTCGGTAACGGCCAATAAAAGCCTACTCTTGAACACCGTGTTTCCAGTCGAACTCATCCCCGTGCGAGCCGCCTTGTCTGCCCATGTGCCAACACTGTCGGGTTTAATCATAACCCTGCTATTCGGTTTTGCACTCGGCCGCACAAGTTGGCAGGCCTTGCTGCTTGTACCGGTTTTTTGGGTGTTTCTGCTCATGTTCGCAATCGGAATCGGCTGGATACTGTCCTTGCTCTCCCTCGTTGCGCGCGATATCCAACACAGTATCGGACTCATCCTCATGCTGGTGATGGTGTTGAGTCCGTTTGCATACACGCCGGAAATGGTTCCGGCAACCATGAAAGCAATCCTCTACCTCAACCCTTTATCCTACTTCGTGCTCACCTTTCAGCAATTGATCTGCTATGGTACCTGGCCTGATCTGATCCCCGTCATTGGCTCGTTGATGCTTGGTCTGGGTAGCTTCCTGTGTGGTTTTGTGGTCTTCCAGAGAGCAAAATATGTCTTCTTTGACTACGCGTGAATCTCTGGCGATTCGCCTGCAAAATGTATCAAAGATATACAGGCTGCACGGTAGCCAAGGGGATCAACTGATCGACGTCCTCGGCTTGCAACGGTTCGGGTTCAAGACCAGAACGCAGCCCAAGGAGTTTGCCGCCTTGAGCGATCTCTCGCTGGACGTTCCGCGAGGCCATCGGATAGGTATCGTTGGCCGTAATGGTGCGGGCAAGACAACGCTTCTCAAGCTGATCTGCGGGAACTTTGCACCGACGCATGGCGTCGTCGAGGTAAACGGCGCAGTCCAGGCGCTAATGAACATCGGCCTCGGTTTTCACCCGGAATATACCGGACGTGAGAACGTCGACGCGTCCTTGCAATACAACGGCCTGGGCCAGTCGGAATATCAGCAGGCGATGGCAGGAATCATCGAGTTTTGCGAACTGGGTGACTTCATCGATCAGCCTTTCAAGACCTATTCACTGGGAATGCAGGCTCGCTTGATGTTTGCGGCTGCGACCGCCATTCGCCCCGACATCCTGATCGTCGACGAAGTGATGGGCGCTGGCGACGCCTACTTCATTGCCAAGTCCAAGGCGCGTGTCGAGAAACTGGTGAGTTCCGGATGCACGATGCTGCTGGTATCTCATGCCATGCAGCAGGTATTGGAGCTTTGTGATGAAGCGATCTGGTTAGACCAAGGGCAGATTCGGATGAGAGGCGAATCGTTCCTTGTTGTGAAAGCCTACGAAGAATACTTGCACGGACCGATTGGACAATTGTCTGCCGCGACAGGAACACCCCCGGTCAAGCCGCAAGAAGTCATGGGAGAAGGTGAAGCAGTCGTCGTCGGCGACGACTTGTCCCCGGAAGGTCTCCAGCCGACTCGCAGCGGATGGCCGCCAGCGGAACTGCGATTGCAGGAACCTCTTTTTGTGCCCCACGGAAGTGCCGCGACTCTATCCCACAAGATCGCTGACCAACTCAATTTTCCGGCGGTTGGGGGTATTTCCCGCTGGGATTCCGAGCCTGGAGTAAAGGTCTGTGGCTTCGCGGTCGTTACCGAGCGCGGCTTAACCAACAAACTGATTGCTTTGCGCCCGGCAAAGCTGCTCATCCGACTTGTCGGGGAGCGTGACGGCACTTTCGCCTGTCGCTATGGGGTGGCGTTACATGATCATTTGGGGGCGTGCATGACCCGCATATTCAGTCCACGGGATGACTTCTCTATCGGCGAGGGCCAGTATAGGAACCTGGAAGTCTTTCTGAATCCATGTCAAATTGGCCCTGGCGAGTACACGGTCGGCATCAGTCTCCATCCCTATTCGCCCCTCGAAGTGTTAAACAGTACGCCAAGATATGACCTTTTGAGCAGGAGCTTCACGATCAATGTGGAGTTGCCAGAGTCATTAGCGGCAATTGAGGCCGGTTTCTTTCATAGCGCCGAATGGCATTTTTCTGATTCTCATGGAAACGCTTCATGATTAAAACAACTCGTGCCAAGTTCCTTCGCCCTCCCTTTGAAGTGGTGGATGCTGTCCCAGTATTTTCGCCACCGGATCGTTACGTAGATAACTACCAGCATATCGCATCCGACCACGTCAAGGCGATGGAGTCGACCGGACATAACCCATTCATTGACGAGTCATTATGGCTAGAGCTTGAGGAATCTACTCGCGTCCTCGTCGATAAATACGTGCCTGACGGCGCGCGCGTGTTGGACGTTGGCGTGGGCTTGGGGCGGCTATTGGGCTCGATGGATCGGTTGCAACGCTTTGGTATCGACATTAGCATGGACTATCTCAAGAGGGCCCGCGAGAAAGGGTTTGAGGTTGCCTTTTCGAAAATCGAGGATATGCCCTATGAAAACGATCATTTTGATGCCCTTGTCACTTGTGACGTGTTGGAACATGTTATCGATCTGCATGCTTGCTGTCTGCAGTTGCTCCGAGTCCTGAAACCAGGCGGGCTATTGATTCTACGCGTCCCATATCTTGACGACATGAATGCCTATTTGGACGAAAGCTTGCCCTACGAATTTATACACCTTCGCTCTTTCGACGTTCCATCACTGCGGATCTTGTTCTCCAAGATCCATGGCATGCGCTATCAAGAACATACGTTTTCCGCTCCTTATCTAAAGGATGGCCTCTTTAGGTTGAAGCTTTTCCCCAGAGACTCAAAGGTTGCTCGTCTGGCGCGCGAGGCGAATAGCCCAGATCACCCTTTGTGGATATTGAGGAACGTGGCTGAGCTGTGCCACGAGGATTACAGAGACTGGGTTTACTCTCTTCAAAAAAGTCACCCTGCTCTTCTCAGGGAGATGTTGCCGGAGTTGGCGGACGGGCTAGAAGTGAACATGGTGTTCAAGAAAGCTGGGGTCGCTAATGAAGCTGATTGAGCATTTTGATGCGGTTGTGATGCTGACGTGGTCTAACTGGCAAACGGAACCCCGCAGCAATCGCTATCATTATGCTGCGAGGTTCTCCGCTGATTTGCCCGTTTTATTTCTGCAGCATGGAGATGCGACCCGAAAGGGTATTTTGGTTGAATCCACCGAGCTCCCGAGGGTTGATTTGGTCAACGTCAGTTCCGCGCTGGATCAGTCCGATATAGAGGAAATACGGCGCTTGCTTTCTGCGCGAGGTATTCGGCGTCCCTTGGTCTGGATTTACAACCCATTACACTACCGGGATTTGCTGCGTGCACTGCCAACGGCTTTTCGTGTCTATCATGCAACGGAAGACTATTTTGCTGAAACCAGCAACTGGAATGCTGGAATAGATACAGTTCGGGATGCATTATCTAGGTTGTTGAGAGATGTCGATTTTTTGGTAGCCTGCAGCCAGGGTGTTGCGGATTCGTATCGGAAGTTGGGGGGGTACGCAGGGCCACTGATTGTGGCCAACAATGGCTGTGATGCCGAGTTTCTTCTCGAAAAGGCGCTCGATAACAGTCGGGTGATGAGCCATCCGGGAGTGTCGAGCGTCATTTTTCAAGGAGGGATCAATCAGCGACTGGATTACGAATTGCTATTGGCACTGATCAGGCGGATGCCTGATTGGCAATTCCGCCTTTGTGGCTCAATATCGGTGGCCGGCGATGACTGGCGACGTATTGAGCAGATGCCCAATGTAGCATGTCTTGGGCAAGTGAGTGTCCAAGATCTCGCCAGGGCGATGTGTGAGGCGACGGTCGGAATAATTCCTTTCAAGCAGGATCCCTGGATCAAGAATTCGCTCCCCCTTAAGGCTTATGAATACGTTGCTTGTGGGCTGCCTGTGGTGACCGTTCCGATCACGGCACTGGAGAGTAGACCGGATCTTTTCACGGTTGCGACTGATGTTGAAACTTTCGAGCAACAGATTCGTCGCGTGGCCGACTCCCGGTATGATCCGGTGCATCTGGAGCGCCGACACGCTGCGGCATTGTCGAATTCGTACAACCTGCGTTTTGCGGAGGTGGTCGATGCCTTGGTTTTTGCTCGCATAAGCCGAGGTCAAGAGCGAAGGCGGCTAAGCGTTGCGATGTTGTACGACGGTGTTGGCTCCATGCATGTCAACACGATCAAAGAGCATCTGGAGTCTTTCGACAAGTACTCGACACACGACTTCACCTTTATCCCTGCTACACCCTCGTATTGGCAGCAGTCGCCGGAAGATGTTCAGAAAGCAGTGGATTTTTCCATCTTCGATGCGGTGTTTGTTCATTACTCGATCCGGCTTTCCATCAAGGAGCATTTTGATGAAGGACTTGTTCGAGCGCTGGAGCGATTCAATGGGCTGAAGGCGCTGTTCATACAGGATGAATATGAAGGTACCGAGATTGCTCGGGCCTGGATGGACCGGGTCCACTTCGATCTTGTCTATACCTGTGTTCCAAAAGATGATCTGGAGAAGGTCTATCCGGCCTATCGATTCCCGGCAACCGAGTTCCTGCCGACCTTGACCGGCTATGTTCCCGAGGATTGCTCGATCGAGCGTTATGCCAAGCCTCTCGCCGGACGCAAATTTGCCATTGCGTATCGAGGTAGAAAATTGCCGGCAGTGTATGGTGATCTGGGTCAGGAAAAGTATCGCATCGGTTGGGAGATGAAGGCCTTCGCTCTCATGCGGGGACTGCCAGTTGATATTGAAGTGGATGACTCCAAGCGAATCTACGGAGCGGGTTGGTATGAATTCCTTGGTTCGTCCCGAGCGACGCTGGGTACCGAGAGTGGTGCAAACATTTTCGATTTCGACGGATCGCTGAGACAGGAGATTGATCGTTTGCTGGTGGAAAAGCCGGAAATCACCTATCAAGAGATACGTGCCAGGGTCCTTGCTCCGCATGAGGGGTTGGTCCACATGAACCAGATTTCTCCGAAGGTATTCGAGGCGATCAGGTTACGCACGGCGCTCATTCTTTTTGAGGGAAGTTATTCTGGTGTTGTGCAACCGGATGTTCACTTCATTCCACTGAAGAAGGATTTCTCGAATATCGATGAGGTCATCGAGAAGTTGCAGGACGATGACTTCCTTCGGGTGCTCACTGATCGCGCCTATGAAGATGTTGTCGCCTCTGGCAAGTATTCGTACAAGTGCTTTGTCGAGGGCATTGATTCGGATATCGCGGCTCGGGTACTTCAGGCAACTGCACGCCGTCCGGTTTTGTCTTCCGCGATGTTCCTTGACAGCAACGCTTGTCTCAAGCAAGCGCTGCCACTATTTCCGTGCGGACTGTGGTCGGGCAGCCACCCGATGGGACGTCCGGTTGCGATTGTGCCGGAGGAGGAATTGTCCGCGGCTAGACAGGAATTGGCCGAGGCCAGACAGCAATTGGCCGAGGCCAGACAGCAATTGGCAGAATCTGGCGTACCACCAGGCATCCTCAACGACGCCGTGGCAACAAACCCAGCGCTTTCGATCCGAGTCGAAGCGCTGGAAGAAAAGGTATCCAGCCCAAGATATTTCATCCGGCTGGGTGTTACTGCCTTCAAGATCAGAGTTCGCCGCGCGCTGGGCTTAATCAAATGAACCTCTGCGATCATTTTGATGCGGTTGTGATGCTGACCTGGTCTAACTGGAAGACGGAACCCCGCAGCAATCGCTATCATTATGCTGCGAGGTTCTCCGCCGATTTGCCGGTTTTGTTCCTGCAGCATGGAGATGCAACCCGAAAGGGTGTTTTGGTTGAATCGACCGAGCTACCAGGAGTGGATTTGGTGAATGTCAGTTCCACGCCGGATAAGTCCGATATCGAGGAAATACGGCGTTTGCTTTCTGCGCGAGGTATTGGGCGCCCTTTGGTCTGGATTTACGACCCATTGCACTACCGCTATTTGCTCGATGCAATGCCAGCGGCTTTCCGTGTGTATCATGCGACGGAAGACTACTTTGCTGAAACAAGCAACTGGAATGCAGGGATAGATTTAGTCCGGGATGCATTATCGAGGTTGTTAGGAGAGGTTGATTTTTTGGTGGCCTGCAGCCAGGGTGTTGCGGATTCATATACGAAACTTGGGGGTTACGCAGGATCGCTGATTGTTAGCAATAATGGCTGTGATGCCGAGTTTCTTATAAGAAAGGCGCTCAATCACAGTCGGGTGATGAGTCGGCCGGGAGTATCGAGCGTCCTTTTTCAAGGAGGGATCAACCAGAGATTGGATTATAAATTGCTATTGGCACTGATTAAGCAGATGCCAGATTGGCAATTCAGATTTTGTGGCTCAGCAGTGGCGAGCGATGACTGGCGAGCTATTGAGCAGATGCCCAATGCAGAATATCGTGGGCAAATGAGTTCGGAAGATCTTGTCAGGGAGGTTTGTGAGGCGACGGTCGGAATAATTCCTTTCAAGCAGGATCCCTGGATCAAGAATTCGCTCCCCCTTAAGGCTTATGAATACGTTGCTTGTGGGCTGCCTGTGGTGACCGTTCCGATCACGGCACTGGAGAGTAGACCGGATCTCTTCGCGGTTGCGACTGATGTTGAAACTTTCGAGCAACAGATTCGTCGCGTGGCCGACTCCCGGTATGATCCGGTGCATCTGGAGCGCCGACACGCTGCGGCATTGTCGAATTCGTACAACCAGCGTTTTTCGGAGGTAGTCGATGCCTTGGTTTTTGCTCGCATAAGTCGAGGTCAAGAGCGAAGGCGGCTAAGGGTTGCGATGTTGTACGACGGTGTTGGCTCCATGCATGTCAATACTATCAAGGAGCATCTGGAGTCTTTCGACAAGTACTCGACACACGACTTCACTTTTATCCCTGCTACACCCTCGTATTGGCAGCAGTCACCGGAAGATGTTCAGAAAGCAGTGGATTTTTCCATCTTCGATGCGGTGTTTGTTCATTACTCGATCCGGCTTTCCATCAAGGACCATTTTGATGAAGGACTTGTTCGAGCGCTGGAGCGATTCAATGGGCTGAAGGCGCTGTTCATACAGGATGAATATGAAGGTACCGAGATTGCAAGGGCCTGGATGGACCGGGTCCACTTCGATCTTGTCTATACCTGTGTTCCAAAAGATGATCTGGAGAAGGTCTATCCGGCCTATCGATTCCCGGCAACCGAGTTCCTGCCGACCTTGACCGGCTATGTTCCTGAGGATTGCTCAATCGAGCGTTATGCCAAGCCTCTCGCTGAACGTAAATTTGCCATTGCGTATCGAGGTAGAAAATTGCCGGCAGTGTATGGTGATCTGGGTCAGGAAAAGTATCGGATTGGTTGGGAGATGAAGGCTTTCGCTCTTATGCGGGGACTGCCGGTCGATATTGAAGTGGATGACTCCAAGCGAATCTACGGAGCGGGTTGGTATGAGGTCCTTGGTTCGGCCCGAGCGACGCTGGGTACCGAAAGTGGTGCAAACATCTTCGATTTCGACGGATCGCTGAGGCAGAAAATTGATCGTTTGCTGGTGGAAAAGCCGGAAATCACCTATCAAGAGATACGTGCCAGGGTCCTTGCTCCGCATGAGGGGTTGGTCCACATGAACCGGATTTCTCCAAAGGTATTCGAGGCGATCAGGCTACGAACGGCGCTCATTCTTTTTGAGGGAAGCTATTCCGGTGTTGTGCAACCGGATGTCCACTTCATTCCACTGAAGAAGGATTTCTCGAATATCGATGAGGTCCTGGAAAAATTGCAGGACGATAATCTCCTTCGGGTGTTGACCGATCGCGCCTATGAAGATGTTGTGTCTTCACGAAAGTATGCGTATAAAAGTTTCGTTGAAGGAATTGATTTGGATATCGAGCGACGAGTCCTGCACCGTACTCCGCAAAAGTTGCTATTAAGCCCTCTTTTAGTCATAGACAGAGAGGGGCAGCTAAGGCAGGCTCTCCCATTGCTCCCTCTTGGACTGACCGCGGGCATCCATCCACTGGGCAAGCCTGTTTCACTGATCCAGGCTGAAAGGTCTTTGCGCTATAAGGCTGGCGGCCCCCAGAGCTTCGAGCTGCTGAAGTTTTCTTCCGGATTTAAAGCCAAGTCACGGCAGTTAACAGAAGCTTTGGTACAGCGGGTCGAGAAGGGAAGGGAGAAGAATTCTTTTCTTTTCCGAACCGTGAGGCACGCATGGCGTAAAATTCCAACTGCCGCCAGGGCCCGAATTAATTGGTTGGCCAAGCGTCGCTGACGTTAGCGGAGGTAAGTGGGTATGTGTGGTTTCGTGGGCGTTATTTCACCGGGGGTGCCGGTTCGGGAAGAGCTGCTTACCGCCATGCGTGACCGTCTAATACACCGCGGCCCTGGCAACGGTTCAAGTTGGCTACGCGATGGCCCACGAATCGGTCCCACCCATCGACCAATGTCGATCATCGATACCTCCCATTCGGCTGATCAGCCGATGGCGACCGAAGATGGCTTATTGCGGATAGCTTTTAATGTACGGCTATTAAGCGGTTTGGATTTTGTGGTCGCATGTAGTCAAGGTGTCGCGGCTTCGTATACATCATCATGTGTTTTCACTGGGTTACATTTCGTTAGAGATAACGGTTGTGACGCTGAGTGTTTAATGAATGTGGCATCTCAACACCGACCCGCCAAAGACGCGGCCGCGGCTTCCGTCGCGATCTTTCAGGGGGGGTCAATCAGCGGTTGGACTACAATTTTCTTCTCGATGTCATTAAGAGCATGCCTGACTGGGAGTTTCGTTTTTGCGGTCGTGCTATTGAAAGTGACGGGTGGGAACGACTGCTCGCGCTGCCTAATGTCCGGTATCTGGGTCATTTGCATCCAGACGACCTTGCTCGGCATATGTGCGCGGAGACGGTTGGAATTATCCCCTTCGTTCAGGATCAGGTGATTCGCAATTCGCCTTCACTTAAGGTGTATGAATATGTCGCCTGTAGATTGCCGGTTTTTACGGTGCCGTTCACGTCTCTTCAACGGGAATCTGAACTAATGACTGAAGCAGCAACCGCTGCGGATTGCGAGGCGGCTATTCGGGCAGTGGCTGACTCACGATTTCACGCAGCAACGCTAGAGAGATGTCGTGAGGTTCCTTTGGTGAATTCGTACGTGAGAATATTTCTGGATGTATGTGAAGCGCTGATAGGCGCGCGAGAAGTGCTCCTTCGGTCCAGCAAGCGCTTGAGAATTGGGATGTTGTACGACAGTGTCGGTTCGATGCATGTCAGCACTATTCGAGAGCATTTGGAGGCTTTTCGAAAAAATTCAGCGCATGACTTTACGCTTATCCCGGCCACTGCCTCGTATTGGCCGCAATCCCCGGTAAAAATGCAAAGCACAGTTGAGGTTGGGATCTTTGATGTGGTCGTTTTCTACTATTCAATAGGACTTTCGATTGCTGACCATTTCGAAGAGGGCTTGGTTCGGCAATTAGGGAGGTTCAATGGGCTTAAGGCTTTATTTAATTAGAGATGATAGAGATGAGTACGAGGGCGGCGAAAAGGCGCGAGGATGGATGGAGCGGATTGGCCTTGATCTCGTCTACACGTGCGTACCCCGGGAAGGCACACAAATTGTCTATCCGAGCTATCGGTTTCCTGCGACAGAGTTTTTGCCGACCCTTACGGGCTACGTTCTAGAAGATGATTCCATAAAGTAGCTCGCCAAGCCGCTCTCCGAGCGCAAGGGTCTAATCGCTTACTTGGGGAGAAGGCTTTTCGCTCGGTATGGTTAGTTGGCTTACGAGAAGTACAAAATCGGCGTAGAAATGAAAGCCGTGGCCGAAACGCGAGGCCTTACGGTTGATATTTAAGTTGATGATTCGAAGCGCATCTACGGGGATGGTTGGTATGAGTTCGTGGGTTTGCGCGTGCAACGCTTGGTACCGAAAGCGGTTCAAACATTTTCGATATTGACGGTTTGCTTGATCAAAGGATTAGGCGAGTGGAATCAAATCATTCTTCGGTTGGCTATGAAGAAATTCCCGCCAATCTACTAGCTTCCCATGAAGCGCGGGTTGCAGTGAACCAAGTTTCGCCGAAAATATTCGAGGCTATTCGTTTGCGCACTGCGCTTGTACTATTTGATGCGGCATACTCTGGTGTGGTACAACCAGATATTCACTTTATCCCTTTGAGGAAGGATTTTGCAAATGTGGATGAAGTCTTGGCCAACCTACAAGACGATGATTATTGGAAGGCTATGACTGAGCGAGCATGCAATGATGTTGTGGTTTCAGGAAAGTATTCTTTTAGGCGTTTCGTTGAGGGAGTCGATGCAGACATGGAAAGACAGGTTTTGCATATTGATTCGCGGGAGCGGCTTGTAGCACACATCTTTGCCGACAGAAAGTGAGCCCTCAGTCAACCTTTGCCCTTGCTTCCGGATCCTGGGGGGCCTGTCGCCGGCTATAATCCGCTTCAACGGCCGCGGCGTGTTGTTAGCGAGCAGGAATTGGTCGCACTGAAAGAGGCGTTGGCAACCGCAAAAGAGCAGTTGGTTGTGAGACTGAATGAACTTACAGATAAGGTGTCCTCTCCGCGATAGTTTGTTGTGCTGTTGGTACAAGCCGTGAAGTCGAAGATCTGCGCTAGTCGGTAGTTGTGATACCGGTCAACGCAGTGCTTTCGCGCCGTAGGTATGCACCAGTTTCGGAGGTGAGAAAATCGGGCCGTGTCGCTATTTATTGTTCGTTCAAACGCTTTTGTGTTCGCTTCCCTTGCTTTTCTTTCCCTCTGCCGAGAGTTTGGGGAAGTTCAGGATTGGCCTAAACTATGTTTGGCGATAGTGTTGGCGTGAATAATATTAGACCTTATTTGTTTACTCTTGATCTCCAAAGGAGTGGATGTTGTGTCATTGAATGGTTTTTTTCGGCCGGCGTTTGAAGAGATGTTGGATCTGCAACTGGTGCGTACACTCTTTGAGTGAAGGAAGTTGGGCGAAAACGTTAGGAGTATGGTGCGGAAATGAACGAAGGCAGCGAGTTGTGTGATAACGAAGGCTCCTCTGGAAATGAGAAACCTGTGGTTCTTATTCTGGCCCTGAGTGATCTTTCTAGGGACCCTAGGGTGATGCGGCAAATAATGTGGCTAAAAGCGGACTACTGTGTGGTTGCGGCTGGACTTTCCCCGCCGCAAGACACTAGCGTAAATTTTGCACCTATCGGGCGAAAGAAAGTGCCCAACGTGCTTGTCACGAATTCTCTACCGCATGGTTCGCAAAAGCTTGAACTTGCGCCGACTCTTAGAAGAGCTTGTGGGCAAGTTCTAGGGGCTATGGGAAGAGCTTTCGGACAATTGCGGGCGACTGTTGCAAGCATTCCCCTAGCACGCCCTATCTGGAGGGGGTTGAAGAAAATTGTCTTTGGCAAAGTACCGTTTTTTCAACTGGAAAAGCCTCATCAAGTCGAAGATCAGTTATCGAGGCCTTGTGATCCGGATTCTGTGGCTGTGTTAGACGAGCGTAGGGCGAGCGATAAGCATGCGAAATTTTTTTCTAGCAAGCTGAAAGCCATTGGGGAGTATTCATCACTGGAAGGAATGCACCCAGATCTGATAGTCGCAAACGATCTGGACTGCTTGGTTTTGGCAAATATGCTATTTAAAGGCGTCAAGGTTGTTTTTGATGCGCACGAGTATGCTCCTCTCGAGTACAACAGTTCTGACGACTACTGGGTGAATCATGAACAGCCTGCGCGTATATGGGCTTGCGAGAGGTTTTTGCCCGATCTTTCAGGAATGTCGACGGTGTGCCTTGGGATTGCGTCGGAATTCAAGCGGAACTTTAATATCCCTTGCGCGATACACGTGGTGACGAATTCCCCCTTATTTGAGAGTATCTCACCGCGCCAGACGGGGTCTACTATTAAATTGGTTCATCATGGGATTGGTGCACCCATTCGCAAAATCGAGTTGATGGCTGAAACGGTCAAGCTACTTGACGATCGCTTCGAGCTATATCTTATTCTAGTTAATGGCGATCCAGACTACATAAAGCGCCTGAAATCAAAATATTCAGATTGTTCGAATATTTATTTTTGGCCGCCTGTTCCAATGCCGGACATTGCAAAGTTTATTTCACAGTTTGACATTGGATTTTTTATTCTCGAACCGGAGATTTTTAACTACGAGTGGGCTCTCCCAAATAAGTTCTTTGAGTTCATCCAGGGCCGGTTGGGTATTGCAGTTGGGCCGTCGCCGGAAATGGCTAGAATTGTTCGAGATCATGGCTTGGGAATTATTTCGCCAGATTTTACTGCGGAGTCGATGGCGACTGCGCTGAGTTTGCTTTCACCTCAGGATATAGATGAGTACAAACACAATTCGGACCGCTGTGCCAAGTCATTCAGCGCAGAGTCGAATAGAGAAACGATGCTCGCGATCGTCAGGCGCGCGCTTCTGAGCAATGCACTGAAGGAAGGTGACTGAAATGTGCGGACTTGTTGCGCTAATATCACCCGCAGTCCCCATTCGCGATGATCTTTTGCTGGTGATGAGAGATCGCCTAATCCATCGCGGCCCAGATAACGGTTCAAACTGGGTTCGCAAAGGGCAGCGGGTTGCTCTCGCGCATCGACGCTTGTCGGTCATCGATACATCGCATTCCGCCGACCAACCCATGGCGACGGCAGATGGTGTGTTGCGGATTGCTTTCAATGGAGAGATCTACAATTACCTGGAACTGAAACGCGAACTTAAGCACCTTGGCTGTCTGTTTCGTACCGGCAGCGACACCGAGGTGCTGCTTGCCGCGCTGAGGGAATGGGGTGAGGAGGCGTTGCAGAGGCTGAACGGCATGTTTGCGTTCGCACTATGGGATGAGCGATCGAGGCGGATGCTGGTGGCTCGTGACCGGTTCGGGGAGAAACCATTATTCGTAGGTAGAGGGTCATTTGGAACGGTCGTGTTCGCGTCTGAGATGAAGGCCATCCTGGTGCATCCGCTAATGCGTTGTTCCCTTGAGAGCCGCGCGGTGGAGCGCTACGGGTCCGGAGCATGGTATGAGGATGACGAACTAACTTTCTTCGAAGGTATTGAGCGTTTTCCTCCGGCGCATGCGGCTTGGTTCAGGGAGGATGGCTCCGAAGAGAGACGTTGGCGATATTGGACTCCCGACTACGCGGTGATTGACACCGAGATCAAGCCACGTGAAGCGGTCGAGCGGTTCGCTGAGTTGATGCAGCGTAGCGTCAGTCTTCGCCTTCGGGCAGATGTCCCGGTGGGGTCCAGCCTTTCCGGTGGCTTGGATTCGTCGGTGATCGTGGGGCTTTTGTCGCAGGAGCGCATTACCTCAAGCTTTACCCAAAATACGTTCTCGGCAATTTTTCCGTCGGATCCGACCATGTCCGAGGATAAGGAGATAGAAGCCGTTGTTTCTCATACGGGTGTTGAGTCATTTTTGGTCACTCCCGATCCTCTACGTCTAGCAGAAGAATCTGCGTTGCTTCATTGGCATCAGGAAGAGCCGTTTCTTTCGGCGTCCATATATTTGCAATGGTGCGTGGCCAGATTGGCGCTTCAGAACAACACAACGGTTTTATTGGATGGGCAGGGTGCGGACGAGTTGCTGGCCGGTTATCAGTTTTATTTTCGCCAGCGACAACTTGACCTCCTTGATGATGGGCGCTCATCTCTGGCGATGCGGGAGACGTTGAAGTTCAACCGGCGCTTGCGGGTGGCAAGTGAGCAATACGAAAGTTCATATCGTCGTTTCAATGCAGCAATAGCCTATTCCACTGACGAGCTTCGAGCCTTGGGCAAACCGTCGTGCCCAGTACTACAATATCCGTATTCTGTTGGGGCGGCCCCGGTGCAACCAGGGTTCCGCTTGCGCAGAACGCTTTCGGAAGCTTTGCTATATAACAGTCTGCCAATGCTGTTGCGGTATGCCGACCGAAATTCCATGGCGTTTTCGCGCGAAGCGCGACTTCCGTATCTTGACTACGACCTAGTGGATTTCTGTATATCCCTTCCGGATCACTATTACGTACGAAACGGGTGGCAAAAATGGGTTTTACGCGAGGCGGCGGGAAACACGATTCCGCAGAAAATCCGCTGGCGCGCGGACAAGGTGGGCTACGCTGCTCCGCTTGACCATTGGCTTCGTGGGGAACTTCTTGAATGGGGCTATGAACGGGTGATGGACAGCCGACTGGTTGGTATGCCGGGCTACGATATTCAGTCCGTTCGAGCGCTGTGGAATGCTCACCAGACGGGTGATGTCAATAACTCGTGGGCCTTATGGCGGTGGATCAGCCTTGCCGAATGGTTGAACAACTATCGTAGTGGTCGGTGGCGTGCGGGCCTGACATATGGTACCGCTACCGGTGTTGGCGACTAGTTTCACGACTGGCGGGTGTGCCGCCAATCCGCTTCGTTTCCAGAGAGGACGATATGGTTACTTACGCTCATCTTGCCGAATACGTGAGGGATCACCGTGCGGACCTGGTAGGCCTTGCAAAATCTCTTGTCGCTTGGCAGTGGACAAGCTTGTTGCCCGGTGGGTATGGCCGGACTCCAGAAAGCGCTCAGGATGTTCCCGAGGTTCTCAATGCGTCCTGCGGATGGCGGGACATATTGCTGAAGAGTCTGTTTTCGGAAATCGGGATCGAGGGACGTCGGGTGAACTTCTACGACGTTCCCTTTCAGGGAGGCCACACAGCAACAGAGCTCAAGATCAACGGCAAATGGATGTTTTTTGACGCGACTTTCGGCACGTACTTCGAGCCGTTGGGTGGCGGCGCCCCGCTGTCGATCGCCGAAGCGCGCGCGCAATGGCCAAATATAGTCGTCAAGCAGTCAACTCTGACCGGCTGGCAGGGAGCCTCGGTCCCCCTCGACTCCACAAATGCGCGCCCCGTGTTTGACGAGAAAGAGGACACGATAGCAACCATGCCCCATGATATGTATCAAATGGACACCGTCGTGGCCGGAGAGTTTGACAGCCTTTACTTTGGCAGCAGAGCAGCTTATTACGTCAACAACGCGAACACCTACATTGCTGGCAACCGTGCGTGGGTTCGCACTGAAGATAGCACGGGTACGAAGAATTGGAGTTACGCCGAAACGAGCCGAGACAAATTTGGCAGTGCTGATACGCAATATGGTCGTTATGACGATGGCGGGTGGTGGTTCAAGGATTGGGATCAGGCGGGCTCTGCTGACTGGTCCATGATTGTCACTTACGTAAATGCACGTAGCGTCTTGGACTACAAGGTCACCTATTTCGATGATCGCTCCAAGGCCATCTTTGACTGGGACCAGACATCGGCTTACGAGTGGGCAGACCGTCTTACCGTCTACGATTCGAAAGGGGCATCCGTCCGGGGGACGACAGTATTCGATGACGGCACAGCCGAGGTAACGGACTTCGATGTTAACGACCAGTATGAATGGTCCTCGGTGGTTACAAAGATCGGCGTGTCTGGCCGCGTGGATGAAAGCAAGGCCGCGATGGATGATGGTTCGTTGCTGTCAGTCTCCTGGCGCTCAGCCAAGCAGGTGGAAGGCGGCAATCTCGCCGATACCCTTTCCGGAAGCATCGCTAGCGATCACTTGCTCGGGTATTCTGGGAACGATGTTCTCCTTGGGAGCGAGGGGTTTGACCTGCTTGAGGGGGGGGGCGGCGATGACCGCTACTACGTTGATAGCGCGATGGACTTGGTTTGGGAAATGGCTAATGAAGGGCGAGACACGGTTTATGCTCCGATTTCGACCTCGGTATTGTCAGCAAATGTTGAAAATCTCGTTCTAATTGGGTCTGCGCTCCGCGGTGGAGGCAACGAGCTTTCCAATGTCCTGTATGGAAATGAACTAGATAATAAACTCTCAGGGTGGTTAGGTGACGACTGGATCTACAGCCGAGCCGGAAACGACAACCTTTTCGGTGGTGCAGGGAACGATGTTCTGGACGGGGGTTTGGGTGCCGACACTCTGCATGGCGGGGCCGGTCTGGATACATTTGTATGGCGAGTCGTCGCAGAAACCGGTTTCACCACGAATTCAGCCGATCTTGTGCTGGATTTTGATCGTTCGGAAAACGACCGGCTGGCCTTCAATTTGATAGATGCCAATGAAAGGGTTTCTGGGGACCAGGCGTTCCGTTTTATTGGAACATCGCCGTTTTCTGCCCCCGGCCAAGTGAGGTACTGGTATTCGCAAAAGGCAGACGAGACGCTGGTGATTTTCAACACCGATGGTGATCTTCAAGCTGAAGGTTTCATCCGTCTCGATGGCTCGTACCAACCCAGCGTTGACTTTTTCGTTCTTTGACTCGCGCGTAAGACGCTTGAGTAGCACGGAGGCGATTTATGGCATATCTTTCCGAATCAACATACTCAGCAATTCGCAGCGATCCCACGAGGGTGGTCGATTATTTCAATTCCACCAAAGCGGTCTTCGCGCGAGATCTCGGCATGAAAGGTCTCTCCGACGAAGCTCTCATGGCGGCTTGGTCCAGCGTGGTAGCTTATGGGCTTGTCCCATACGGTCGCGGGCCGGCGACGAAAGACCTTTCAAAGCTTTTGGCTGCTGATACAATTGCTTGTGCTCATTATGTCTCCCTGACTTTTGGGCTGCTTGAACAGTTCGGACTTCCTAAGGATCACATGATTGCGGTAGGCTGGGACGATGGGGCGGTCGGAAATCATGCCCAGTTGTTGTTCGACGACGGAAAGTCGAAAATGCTGCTCGATCCAACCATCGGGTTGGTAGTCAAAAATGTCGATCTTGTCGGATTGATTGGACATGAGAGCTACTCTATCCAGAAGTCGTTTCTGTCCCGCAACGAATTGTTGGATTTCAATGCCAAGGTGCGCGGCGCGTTGACGAATGGAGAATACCACGCCAGGGATTTGATTTACTACATGCCGACTTTTGACAAGTGGGTCAAGGATTATTCGGCATATATAACAAATCCGGTAGTCGTCGGTAGCGACTACATCGGCCAGACAATTGTTGGTGGGCTGTACAGTAATGTCATTCACTCCGGCTTTGGCGACGATATGGTTTACGGTGGTAAAGGGAGCGATAAGTTGTACCTGGGCGCAGGCGACGACTACGGCGAAGGGGGTAAAGGGAATGATATCTTGGTTGGAGGGGGCGGCAGGGATACCTTGGTCGGCGGGCCAGGTAACGATGCGTACTATGTTGATAGCGCGATGGACTTGGTTTTGGAAATGGCTGATGAAGGACGAGACACGGTTTATTCTCCGAATTCGATCTCGGCTTTGTCGGCAAATGTTGAGAATCTAGTTCTAAGGGCGGCTGCGTTCCGTGGTGGCGGAAACGAGCTTTCAAATGCTCTTTACGGAAATGAACTAGATAATAGACTTCCAGGCTGGTTAGGTGACGACCGGATCTACGGTCGCGCCGGAAACGACAGCCTTTTTGGTGGTGGAGGGAACGATGTTTTGGACGCTGGCTTGGGTTCTGACGCCCTGCATGGCGGGGCTGGTCGGGACACATTTGTTTGGCGAGCCGTCGCTGAAACCGGTTTCACGACGGATTCAGCCGATCTTGTGCTTGATTTCGATCGTTTGGAAAACGACCGGCTAGCCTTCAATTTGATAGACGCCAATGAAATGGTTTCTGGAGACCAGGCGTTCCGTTTTATTGGAACATCGCCGTTTTCTGCCCCCGGCCAAGTGAGGTACTGGTATTCGCAAAAGGCAGACGAGACGCTGGTGATTTTCAACACCGATGGTGATCTTCAAGCTGAAGGTTTCATCCGTCTCGATGGTTTTTACCAACCCAGCGCTGACTGGTTTATGCTGTGAGTTCTACTGGGATGCGAGTCTCTCCATCCAAGGTCTCGACTCGATTGATTATTGGGTTGGCTTTGCTGGCAAGCATTCCGTGGTTGTCAGCCCAAGAGGTGGAGCGAGGTGAAGTTTCGCTCCGTGGGGCCACCTCACCGGCTGAAGCCAGCGAACTATCCGCTCGGCCTAGTGCGAAAAATGGCTTGGTTCAGCCACCAAGCCGGCCGCTCGAGGCAATCTTGGCCAATGGTCGTTACAACTGGTCGGCTGCCTATCAAATCCAGAGCATGGTCTATTACTTGTCGATTACAGGGGAGGAAAAGTGGGCGCGTCTGATAGTCGACTTCGCGGACAGGTTGCTGGAGGGGCGAGATGCGCTGAGCCCGGTCGATGGACGGCCATACGCCTGGCTGGACCGATCCGAAAATCTTACGGCGCCTTATGTCTGGGCCGGGTATACGGGACACAGCTTCGCACCGCTAATGGAGTTTGCGCGCTACGTTCTGGCGCACTCGGAGATAGGCCGCTCAATTTACAAGGAGCGAACGTTTCGCGACCATGCGCTTGGGTATTTGCGTGAGTTTAACCGTGCGTTGGCGGTACACTACGGCGAGTTGCGCAATGATGGCGCGTACAACTATTTCTTCTTCAGTGGGCCGGTTCCCGCGAGGAGCCGCAGGCTCGAAGGTTTGATCCTGCCGGTAAACATGAATGCTGCCCTTTTCCTGGCCATATTGCATGCAGCCAAGGCAGAGCAGACTCTCGGTGATGGCCGTGCCGCGGTGAAGAAGGAACAGGTTGAAAGGTTTTTTGATTATCTGAACGAACGTGTTCTCGAACGCCGTGTTTGTCTTCAGGGCAAGTCGTGTCTGGTGTGGGACTATTCGAGTTACACCAAGCGGGTTGAAGATGTGGGCCACGCCAACCTGGTAGCCAAGTTACTTCTCGATGGCTACGTCGATGGTTACGGCGTGCGGAAGGCTGATGTTGTTGCGCTGGCAAATACGGTTGATGGTCTTCTGAATCCTGACGGATCACTGGTCGGCAACCTTCTCGACGGGGCGACCATTAAGGGAACCTCACCAGCGCTGTACTACCTTGTATTGCTGGCAGACTACTCACAGAGCGTTCGAAGCAAAGTCGGGTGTGTTGTTGGTAACTCGACAAACTTCGCATACTCCGGGCCATGGCGAAAGATAGGTGGGGGGGAGGTCGTAAATTCATGTGTTTATTGAAAGGTCATGTTCCATTGATTTAAACCGTGGGCCTCACTACACTTTGGTCAGGCGTAACATGGATCAACGGCTCCATGAATCCATGTCAGGAATTATCACTTTAAATTGTTGCTTGAGAATTGCATATGTGTGGGATCTTTGGGTTTCTATTAGATTCTTCGCGGCAGTTTGAACTGTCGACGGAAAGTCTTGACGTGGGTTTGGCACGAATACGACACCGCGGGCCTGACGGCACGGGTAAATGGGTATCGCGAAATGGCCAGGTCGGGCTTGGGCATGTGCGTCTCTCGATCATCGACCTTGAAACGGGCGCGCAGCCGATGCATAGCGCCGACGGGCGCTACACCATCATTTACAACGGCGAGATCTACAACTATATCGAGTTGAGGGCCGAACTTGGTGAAGACAGCTTTCGCACGCATTCGGATACTGAGGTCGTCCTGCGAGCGTTCGAGACTTGGGGCGTGGAGTGCGTGACGCGCCTGCGAGGGATGTTTGCCATGGCAATCTGGGATGCCGCGGAAAAAAGACTGTTCCTCACCCGGGATCGCTTCGGTATCAAGCCCTTCTATTGGGCTCAGACCACGGGGGGCTTGTATTTCGCTTCCGAGATCAAGGCATTGCTGCCCTTCTTGGAGAATCGTGCGGTCAGCCGTGCTGCCCTATCGGATTACTTTACCTTCCAGTTCTGCCTCGGCGAGAAGACTTTGATGGATGGCGTTTGGCAATTGCCGGCCGCTCATTTTGCGCTTGTCTCGGCGGGGCAGCAGCCCAAGCCTCAGCGCTATTGGGAGGTGCACTACGAAGTGGATTACGACCACACCGAGCGTTGGTTTACGCAGCGCCTGCGTGAGTTGGTCGAGGATTCAGTCCGTGTTCACCTTCGCGCGGACGTCGAGGTGGGCAGCTATGTGAGTGGTGGCGTCGATTCCAGCCTGCTCGCTTCACTGGCTCGCGAAGTGAGGCCGCATGGACCATTCAAGGCGTTCAACGGGCGCTTCATGGATGGTCTGGATTTTGACGAGTCGCGTTACGCGAAGGCCTTGGCTGACGAACAGAACATGCAACTCCATGTGGCGGACATCGGCGAGCAGGACTTTGTCGATTGCATTGCCAAGGTAATCTGGCACCTCGATCAGCCCACGGCGGGACCAGGCTCTTTCCCGCAGTACATGGTGTCGAAGCGGGTCGGGGAGCACATCAAGGTGGTGCTTGGCGGGCAGGGCGGTGACGAGATTTTTGGCGGTTATGCCCGCTACCTCGTGGCCTACTTCGAGCAGTGTATCAAGGGCGCAATCGAAGGCTCTCTGCACAATGGCAATTACGTGGTCACCTATGATTCGATCATTCCGAATCTGGAAACCTTGCGCCAATACAAGCCGATGCTCCGCGAGTTCTGGTCGAGCGGCCTGTTTGGTGAGCGTGATGAACGTTACTGGCGCCTGGTAAACCGGGCCAATACGTTCGGGGGAATACTTACCCCCGAAGCGATCGATCAGAAAAGTACGTTCGAGGAGTTCAAAAGCATTTTCTGGGGGAGCAACGTCGGCAAGGAGTCGTATTTTGATTCCATGACCCATTTTGATTTCAAGACACTACTGCCGGCTCTGCTGCAAGTGGAGGACCGCATGAGCATGGCGCATGGCGTTGAAGCACGAGTACCGTTCCTCGACCATCCCTTGGTCGAATTTGCCGCGACCATTCCGGCGGACATCAAGTTCAGGAATGGTGAATTGAAACGCTTGTTGAAGGCTGTATTTTCCGATCGGCTGCCCTCTGCGATTCGGGAGCGGAAGGATAAAATGGGTTTCCCTGTTCCGCTTAATCTATGGCTCAAGCGCGGCGGCCCGGCCAGGGACCTGATCGGTGATATTCTCGGTTCGGAGCGGGCAAGAACACGAGCTTATCTGCTCAATGGCCTGTCGATCGATGCAGTGCTGGATTCGCAGAGTGCGTATGGTAGAAATCTCTGGGCATTGCTTAGCCTTGAACTGTGGCATCAGCAATTCGTGGACTGAACAGATGTCAAATAATGGATAGACTAAATATTCTCGTGTTGCACAGTTTGGGTGACCCTGGACTGGCACCGCGGTTTCTTGAGAAGCATGTTTTTTCTCTGCAGAAGAATTTCCCAGAGCACAATTATCTCTACCACGATTCTGCGCTAAGGATTCCGGAGTACGTCAAGCAGACAAGATTCGATGCCATTTTGCTTGACGTAACTTTCTTGTGCGTACGCTGGTTCGGTGAAGGGCGTTTCCGGAAGCACCTCGCCGACTACGCATTTGTTGCCGAAGCTGACGCCGTCAAGATCGCGTTTCCGCAGGATGAGTATGATTGCCACCAGTCACTGGATGACTGGATGTACGACTGGAAGGTGGACGTCGTTTTTTCCGTCATTGCTTCGGGATGGGATGTTCTCTACCCTCGCTATCATCGGATTGGCGATATCCGACTGGGGTACACCGGCTACATCGATGAAGCGCTATTGAACTGGGAGCCCAAGGCATTTGGGGATCGACTTATCGATATTGGATATCGTGCCAGGAAACTTCCGCCTTATTTTGGGCGCCTTGGCGAGAACAAGTGGACCATCGGCCGCGATGTCGCGGTTCGTGCCAGGGATACTGGGCTGCGCGTCGATATCGAGCTGGGAGACCGCGCAACATTGATGGGTGACGCGTGGCTGAACTTCATCGGTGATTCGAAGTTCACCCTTGGGGCGAACAGCGGGAGCAGCCTTCTTGACCCCACCGGGAGTATTCAGCGCAGCGTCCGAACCTACCTTGCAAGTCGTGCCGACGCGTCGTTCGAAGAGATTGAGAAGAGCTGCTTCCCAGGGCTGGACGGGAAATATAGATTTACCGCAATCTCTCCCAGGGTGTTGGAGGCGGCGTTGCTGGGCAGCGCGCAGATCTTGGTGGACGGCGAATACAGTGGAATCGTGGCACCAGGAGAGCATTTCATACCGATTCGCGCTGATGCGTCAAATTTCTCGGAAGTGCTGGAGAGCATGGTCGACCGGCCGACGGTTGACGGAATGATTCGCCGCTGTCGAGAGGCTGTGCTCAGCGTCGATGCCCTGCGTTACAAAAACAAGGCGAGAATGATCTTGAACCTGATCGGGGAAATGACGGCGCGCAAGAAGCCTGGCTCGAATGGTGAAACGGTAAGGCGGGTCATCTCTCGGTATGCTTTGGAGATGCAACCCAAATACCAATCGTGCTGGCGCCGCCAGAACTACCGCACAAAGCTGGTCAAGGCTCTGGCGCCTTATCCCAGGCTCCATCAGATGCTGCGCTCCGCCAAGCAGTATCTGGGTTGAAATGGAAAATGCATGATAGTTGCCGGACCTGGCGCAGCTTGTTGGAAACACGGGTGATGGAATCAATCGTTCCTCTCCGTTTCCAGCGTAGGGCTCATGACCTGTTCGAGCCTCCGAAAGGTGTCGATTGGCGGATCTGTTCGGCAATCAGTGTTGACCGGATCACGACAGTCGCCGTGAATGCCTGCTGATGTGCGGCATTATCGGACTTTTCACCACATCCCCATCGGATGACCTGCCGCGACGTCTCGAAGCCGGCCTGGCGGCCTTGCGCTTTCGAGGTCCGGACGACAGCGGGCAGGAAATCTTTTCCGTGGCGGGCGGCTCGCTCGTGTTTGGTCACACTCGCCTGTCCATCATTGATCTGACGTCAGCCGCGCACCAGCCCATGTGTTCGCTCGATCAACGCTTCGCGATCGTATTCAATGGCGAGATCTATAACTACCGGGAGCTGCGTCGAGAACTTGAAGACTTGGGATGCGCGTTCCGGTCCGATTCCGATACTGAGGTGCTGCTCGCTGCCTGGATTCAATGGCGAGCAGGCAGTTTGCCTCGCCTAGTCGGGATGTTCGCGTTCGTAGTCTTCGATCGTGAGGCCGGCACGCTGACCTGCGTGCGCGACGCCTTCGGCATCAAACCGTTTTTCTACGGCCAGGAACAAGGCAATTTTCTGTTTGCTTCCGAGATCCCGGCGATCAAGGCACTCAAGCAGAAAAAGAGCGAACTTGACTGGCAACGGGCCTACGACTATCTGGTGCATGGCGACTATGACAGCTGCCCGCGCAGTTTTGTTGACGGGGTTCTGCATCTCTTGCCGGGTCATCTGTTCGAGGTCGATCTGAGCAGGGGACAAATCTCTGAGCCAGAGCGCTGGTGGTCACCAAGAATTGCCGAGCGCAGCGACCTGAGTTTTGCTCAGGCCACGGAACTGGTTCGTGAACGTTTTCTCGACAACATCCGCTTGCACCTGCGCAGCGATGTGCCACTGGGCGCTGCACTTTCGGGGGGCATCGACTCGTCGGCCGTCGTTTGTGCCATGCGCTATGTCGAGCCCGAGTTGCCGATCAACACCTTCAGTTACATCGCCCGCGGCAGCCTTGTGTCCGAGGAGTCGTGGGTTGATCTGGTCAACCGGCATGTGGGTGGGATTCCGCACAAAGTGGTGGTGAGCGGCGCTGAATTGGCTGAGGATCTGGACGAGATGATCCGTGCGCAAGGTGAACCGTTCGCCAGTACGAGCATTTATGCGCAATCCCGCGTCTTCAAGTTGGCCAGGGAGCAGGGCGTTACCGTGACGCTCGACGGACAGGGTGCGGACGAAATGCTGGCAGGTTACAGCGGCTATCCGGGACAGCGGATTCGCAGCCTTGTCGAGAAAGGCCGTTTTGCCGAGGCGTGGCATTTCCTGGATGAGTGGGCCAGATGGCCGGGTCGTAGTCGCCTTCAGGGGGCCAAGCGGGCCGTGGCCGAGATGACCCAGGGGCCTCTCTACGATGCATTGCGGAGACTGAACGGAAACAGAACTCTTCCAGCATGGATAGACCCGGATTCCCTTGAGGAGCGCGGCATAATTCGCCGCTATCCACGTTTGTGCTCGGAGACGAGTGAATCGGGGCGGCGTGTCGCGGCGGAGCTGGCACTGTCCCTGACCAGGCGTGGCCTGCCCGCACTGCTGCGCCACAGCGACCGCAACTCGATGCGTTTCTCGGTGGAGAGCCGGGTGCCGTTTCTGACAATGGAACTTGCAGAGTTGCTGCTTTCGTTGCCAGAGGCCTACCTCATTTCGCCACGCGGCGAAACCAAACACATTTTTCGTGCAGCGATGCGGGGTATCGTCCCGGACGAGATCCTTGATCGGCGCGACAAGATAGGCTTTGAGACCCCCGAAAACGAGTGGCTGCTCGAAATGGGCGAAACCATCCGTGGCTGGCTGAGGGTCGACCTGAACTTACCGTTTTTTAACCAAGCCGAAGTCCTGAAGGAATTCGATCTGATCGCAGCAGGCAAGAAACCCTTTTCGTGGCAGGTATGGCGCTGGATCAACTTTTCGCGTTGGTATAGCCACTTTGTTGCCTGATCCCGGAAAGAGAAGGTGAAAAATATTTTGATGCCTGCGTTCCCGACGAGCAGGAGCGATCCGGGGGTGATTGCTGCCTCCTTCGATGCCGAGGCCCTGGCTGCCGGTCGCGCTGCCCGGGCGTTGAATTATGAGGCCGCCGGGCAGGTGCTGCTGCATGAGATTGAACGGCTTGTCTGACCTGCCAGTGCCGCGAAAGGTGCTGATCATCTGTCAGTATTTTGTCCCCTATGCGGCTTCCGTGGGGGTGGTTGCTCGCGTTGTGCATCTGGCACGCTACCTGAAGGATCAGGGCTGCGAGGTAAACGTTCTGACTTCAGACGGCGCGGATTTCGGAGACCTTGGTCTGGGAGAGTTGCTGACCGGGCTGAATGTCACCTACCTGCGGGATCCATTGAAAACATCGATCCAGAACAGCCTGATGAGGATCGGACATCGCCCTGCCGGTTCGGCCAGTGTCTGGTTGTCCCGGCTGCGGGTCGCCAAGCGCGTTGTAAGTTCCCTGGTGATCCCGGATCTTGGCCTCTTCATGGTGCGGAAGTACTATCGTGCTGCTACGGTACTGATTGAATCAAGGGGCATTGATACCGTGATGGTTTCCACTCCGTCCCATAGCATGCAGGTGGTCGGCGGGTTATTGAAGAGGAAATTTGACGATCGAGTTGATCTGGTCGCTGATTATCGGGATAGTTGGAACGGCAGCGCGATATTCTCCCCCAAGGGTGCATTGACTTCGATGATTTCCCGTAGGCTCGAACGCTTCAGTCTGAAGATGGCCGATCTCATTACTTTTGCTTCGCAACCAATGTTTGCCAAAATGAATCGCCTGTTCCCGGACCTTCCTCTCGAAGGCAAGGGGCTGCTGATGATGAACGGATTTGCCGGCGAGCCTTGTCCGCTGCGCGGGGCGAGTAATTCCGCGGAATTGCGTATCGGCTATTTCGGCATGGCGAACGACGATGAAAATGGGTATCGAAATGTTGAGCCACTCTTGCGTGCAATAGCCGGAGCAATAAAGACGGGGGTCGCCATCCGCCTATGCTTTTACGGCTCGCTGCGCTTGTCTCGCCTTGATATCAGGGATTTTAATTTTGTCGAAGTAAATGCTTCCGTAGCGCATGACGAAGTGTTCAACATCATGCAGGGAATGCACTATCTTCTGATCTTGCATACGGATCCGGCGAGCAGCGATGAAGTGATCACGGGAAAGTTTTTTGACTACATCAAGGCCAGGCGCCCTATTTTGTGTTTCTCGCCAGAGAATACCGAAGCGGCCCGACTGGTGAAACGATGGCAACTTGGTGAATGGCTCGACTCCCAGGCGCCTGAATGTGCGTCGCAAGCGCTTTCCACTTTCCGGCCTCGTGATTATCCCGCGTTGCGTGATGATGAACTGATTTCATCGTTCGCTCGCAACGGGCAGTACAGGAAGCTCTACGAGAGGCTTTGCGGGCTGGCATGACGGCATTGATATTCTCTCTGTACGTTTTTCATGGGGCCGACGGGTTCCGTTCGCTGTCGTCATCGGCTAGGGGTGCTTGATTGATAGCGGTTTCCATCGTCAGCCACGGCCACGGCGATATGGTGGGGAGACTCGTCGGACAGCTCCTGGCGTTCCCGCAGGTCGCCCAGATAATTCTGACCTTGAATGTTCCGGAATCGGTGGCCTTGCCGGATGACGCTCGTGTGATGGTCATCGGCAACGCGGAGCCAAAGGGTTTCGGCGCCAATCATAATGCGGCTTTTGGTGTTTGCACGCAGCCGTTTTTTTGCCCGTTGAATCCGGACATTGAATTCGATCGGAATCCGTTTCCTGTCCTGTCCGCCGCGCTCGGTGACAATCGCGTGGCCCTTGTGGCACCGCTGGTAAGATCACCCGATGGGAAGATCGAAGACAGCATACGGCGCTTTCCCACGCCGGCCTCATTGCTCGTGAAAGGACTTGGGGGAAGCGATGGCCGCTATATTGTCCGGGACGATCAAGCAGATTTTGCTCCGGAATGGGTGGCGGGAATGTTCATGCTGTTTCGTAGCAGCGATTTCCATGATTTGGGTGGTTTCGATGAGCGTTTTTTCCTCTACTACGAGGACGTCGATATATGTGCCCGGGTGTGGCAGAAGGGGATGAAAGTGCTGGCCTGCCCGCGGGGATGTGTCATTCATGATGCGCAGCGAGAGAGTCGTCGTCGCCTGCGCCACCTGCGTTGGCATTTGGCAAGCATGGCGCGTTTTCTCTGGAAGCACTGGGGACGGCTACCCAGGATTCCGGGTGCCCAACAATGAACCTTGTTAGCGGGGCAACGGGGTTCATTGGCAAGCGCTTGATCAACGCTCTTGAGGCAGACGGTGCTACTTGCCGCCGCCTGTCGCGACGACCCATTTCATGCGCCGATTGGTTTGTCGCTGATCTGGCTGACAGATCGGCTTTGACCGCAGCATGTTCTGGTGTGGACCGGCTGTTCCATTGTGCTGGCTATGCGCACGCGTTTGGCTCCCTTGAGCAGGACGATGCGCCAATTCAATGGCAAGTCAACTGCGAGGGAACGCGCAATCTGGTTGAGGCAGCGGGGCAATCTGGCGTGCGGCGCTTTGTGTTCCTCTCCAGTGTCAAGGCGATGGCCGAGCCGGGGGACTGCTGTGCCGATGAGGATTTCCCCGGCCAGCCGGTAACCGCTTATGGGCAAGCAAAGCGGGCCGCTGAGGCGGCTGTGCTGGAGGCTGGTCGGCGCTACGGGATGCACGTGGTCAATCTGCGCCTTGCCATGGTCTATGGATCCGGCGGCGGTGGGAACGTCGAGCGCATGGGGCGACTGGTCAAGCGCGGTTTGTTTCCACCCTTGCCGGAAACGGCCAATCACCGTTCCCTAGTGCATGTCGATGATGTTGTCGCTGCGATAAATCTGGTTGCGGACGATTCCCGGGCTTCCGGGCGCACCTATATCGTTGCTTCGCATGCGGCACCATCGGGAAGGGAGTTGTTCGACGCTCTGCGTTCGACGTTCGAGCTGCCACGACGGTCCTGGGAAGTGCCGGCCTCTGTGCTGCGTGCTGCAGCAATTGGCGGCGACACCTTGGAGATGCTGACCAGGCGGCGAATGCCATTCGACAGTGAAGTTCTCGATCGATTGCTGGGTTCGGCCTGGTTTTCCCCGGCACGAATAGAAAGGGAACTGGGTTGGCGGGCAAAGGTGTCGCTCGCCGCCGGGCTCGCGGAGATGTTTGCCGGATGAAACGTCTGCTCGACCTTTTGCCTGGCTCTGCCGGCTACAGCTGTCTTGGCGCTGCGCTTGCTCATGCTTGTAATTGCAGTGAAGCTGAGCTCGTCAGGTCCCGTGCTTTACTGGTACGATCGCGAGGGTCGCGACAACCGGATTTTCGGCATGCCCAGATTGCGCCGTCTGCGCACCGGCACGCCGGCGGTGGCGACCCACCGTGTGCTTTCGGCTTACGGTCATGACAATCGAGACACCCCGGATCATGAAAGTCATGACCGTTAGCAAATGAACCGTGATTTGGCGTTCGATGACAGCGACGCGGCCCGCGAGTTCGCGTTTGTACCGAGAGTGTTCGCGTTGAACAGGGAGGATCTGGGGGGCATGAAAGCAGTGGTTCGCAGATCTTGGTCCAGCAGCTTTCCCTCTGAAGATTCGCCGCGTTTTGCTGAGCAGCAGTTGGCCTTGGCTCGGCAGCCGACGCCAGTAGTCGCGAGGCTGGGCCGATGAGCCGCTGGCGCCTTTCCGCAGGCCTCTCGGCCTATCTGGTGTTGATGACGCGGCCGACCAAGCAGGGCCTGATGTTGCTCGCCGATGCCGTGCTGCTGGCTTTTGCCGTCTGGGTAGCCTACGCCATCCGTCTGGGCGAATGGTTTCTGCCCAACGCGTCGCAAGCCCTGTTGATACTCGTCGCGCCGCTATTGGCGATGCCTGTCTTCCTCAAGATGGGGCTCTATCGCTCGGTGATTCGCTATCTTGGCGAACAGGCACTATGGTCGGTACTCAAAGGCATGTCGCTGGCCGCCATGTTGTGGGCCGTTCTGGCTTTCATGACCCAGATGACCGGCCTGGAAGGTGTCCCGCGGGCGGTGCCTTTTCTCTACTGGCTGATTGGCTTTGCGCTGGTGGCGGGTTCGCGTTTCGGCGCCCGCTGGCTGTTGTGGTTGCCGACCCGCAGCCGTTTTTCCGGCAAGCAGGTATTGATCTACGGCGCCGGCAACGCTGGCCGGCAACTGGCCGAGTCGCTGCGACGAGGGCGCGACCTTTTCCCGGCGGGCTTTCTCGACGACGACCGGAATCTGCATGGCAAGGACGTTGGTGGCCTGCGCGTCTATCCGCCCGAGCACCTGCCGACGCTGCTCGAACGTTTCGATATCCATGACGTGATCGTCACCCTGCCGTCGGCGTCCAGCGCCAGGCGGCGGGAAGTGGTGGCTTCTCTGGAGCACTACGCGGTACGTGTGCGCATCCTGCCGGCGCTGACCGACATCGCCAATGGCCGGCATCTGGTGAACATGGTCCGCGAGGTCGACATCGGCGACCTGCTGGGTCGCGACCCGGTGGCTGCCGACCCGACCCTGCTCGGGCGTTGCATTACCGGCAAGGCGGTGCTGGTCACCGGTGCCGGGGGGTCGATTGGCTCGGAGCTGTGTCGGCAGATCGCTGCCTTGCAGCCAGGCCGCCTGATCCTGCTCGACGCCAGCGAGCACGCGCTGTACCAGATCCACCGCACGCTGCAGTCGGTCCTGGACTGCGAGTTGGTGCCCTGCCTCGGCTCGGTCGGCGACGCCGGCCTGGTGTCGCGCCTGCTCGCCAGGCATCAGATCGCGACCATCTACCATGCCGCCGCCTACAAACATGTACCGATGGTTGAGGCCAACGTCCTGGAAGGCGCGCGCAACAACATTCTCGGCACGCTGACGCTGGCCAGTGCTGCCTTTGACGCGGGTGTCGAAACTTTCGTCCTGATTTCCACCGACAAGGCGGTCCGTCCGACGAACATCATGGGCGCCAGCAAGCGCTGGGCGGAGCTGGTCGTGCAGTGTTTCGCCCGGCAGTCCGCCGCGCGCGCGAGCGGTCAGCGATTTTGTGCCGTACGCTTCGGCAATGTTCTTGGTTCGTCCGGGTCGGTGATCCCGCTTTTCAAGGAGCAGATCGCGCAGGGTGGCCCGGTAACGGTCACCGACGCCGAAGTGACGCGCTACTTCATGTCCATTCACGAAGCCGTGCAACTTGTAATTCAGACGGGAAGTCTGGCCAACGGTGGCGAGGTCTTCCTGCTCGATATGGGCGAGCCGGTACGCATCCTCGACCTGGCGCGCAACATGATTCGCCTGGCTGGCTCCACGGTTTGCGACGAGGCCAACCCCGAAGGGGACATCGAGATCATCCTTACCGGCCTGCGCCCGGGCGAAAAGCTCTACGAGGAACTGCTCATTGCCAGTAGCAACGGGGTCGGCACCTCGCATCCCAAGATCATGAAGGCCGACGAGCCGTCACTCGATCGGGCAACCCTGGCCGGGCTCATCGAGGAGTTGAGCACGGCGCTGCACGCACGCGACGAAGCCGCTGTACGGGCGGTCGTTATGCGTGTTGCTGGCGACCCGGGCGACGGCGAACACGGTGCGGAAATGGCGGAAGCTCAAGCGAGTGGAGAGTCATGATCCGGAGCGTTTCGACATGTCATGGCCGTTAATGTGGCGGTAGCGGCAATAAAGGGGGCTTCACGCGCGCCGCTCCCGGAATAAGCGCCGAGCGTTTGATAGAATGCCGCTTTGCCCCGCTTGCCCCCGCCCAATGAGCCGTCAGATCCTCGTCACTTCCGCCCTGCCGTATGCCAACGGCGCAATTCATCTCGGTCATCTGGTCGAGTACATTCAGACCGACATCTGGGTGCGCTTTCAGAAAATGCGCGGCCATGAGTGCTGGTACGTCTGTGCCGACGACACCCATGGCACGCCGATCATGCTGCGCGCCGAGGGCGAGGGGATCACGCCGGAGGCGCTGATCGAACGCGTGCATGGCGAGCACACGCGCGACTTCGCGGGCTTCCACGTTGCTTTCGACAACTACTACACGACCCATTCCGAAGAGACGCGTTCCTGCGCCAACGAACTGTACGCAAGGCTGCGCGCCGCCAATCTGATCGAAACGCGAGTCATCGAGCAGTATTACGATCCGCTCAAGCAGATGTTCCTTCCCGATCGCTACATCAAGGGCGAATGCCCGAAGTGCGGCGCGCCCGACCAGTACGGTGACAACTGCGAAAGCTGCGGGGCAGCCTACACCGCGAACGAGCTGAAAAACCCCTATTCGGCGGTCTCCGGCGCCAAGCCCGAGCTCAGGCCGTCGGAGCACTATTTCTTCAAGCTTTCCGATCCTCGCTGTCAGGGTTTTCTGCGCCGCTGGACGCAGGGCGAAGGGCGCTTGCAGAGCGAGGCGGCCAACAAGTTGCAGGAGTGGCTGGGTGAGGTCGGCGAGAACAAGCTGACCGATTGGGACATTTCGCGTGAGGCACCGTACTTCGGTTTCGAGATTCCCGATGCGCCAGGCAAGTACTTTTACGTCTGGCTCGACGCACCGATTGGCTACATGGGCGCCTTCAAGAATCTCTGCGCTCGCGAAGGGCTCGACTTTGCTGCCTACTGGGGACCCGAGTCGACCGCCGAGCTCTATCACTTCATCGGCAAGGATATCCTCTACTTCCATGCGCTGTTCTGGCCGGCCGAGCTGCAGCACGCCGGCTACCGGACGCCGACCAAGGTTTTCGCGCACGGTTTTCTGACCGTCGATGGCGCCAAGATGTCGAAGTCGCGCGGCACTTTCATCACCGCCGAGAGCTATCTGGCGCAGGGTCTCAACCCGGAGTGGCTGCGCTACTACTACGCCGCCAAGCTGTCGAGCTCGATGGAAGACATCGACCTCAATCTCGACGACTTCATTGCGCGCGTCAACTCCGACCTGGTCGGCAAGTTCGTCAACATCGCCAGCCGTGCGGCAGGCTTCATCGTCAAGCGTTTCGCTGGTCAGCTCTGCCCATGCGATGAATCACTGCCGGCGATCGAGGCCATCCGCGGTCGCCGCAGCGTGATCGCCGATCACTACGAGGCGCGCGAATTCAGCAAGGCGATTCGTGAAATCATGGCCCTCACCGACGGCGCCAATCAGTACGTGGACAGCGTCAAACCGTGGGAACTGGCGCGTCAGGAAGGCCGCGAAAACGAGTTGCAGGCGGCATGTACCAATGCCCTCAACCTCTTCCGTCTGCTCGCCATTCTGCTCAAGCCGGTGTTGCCGGCGCTGGCTGCCAAGGTCGAAGCTTTTCTCAACGTCGCCCCTTTCGTCTGGGACGACGGCGACAGCGTGCTTGCTGCCGGGCACGCGATCAATCCCTATCAGCACCTGCTGACACGGGTCGAGAAGAAGCAGCTCGATGCGCTGGTCGAAGCCAACCGCGACTCGCTGGCCCCAGCACCACAGCCGGCGCCGCAAAAACATGCCGAGCAGCAGGAGAAAGCCGCCGCCGTGGCCGTGGCCCAGGCGGCCGTCGGAGCCGACGCCGGTCCGCATATCGGCATCGACCAGTTCCTGAACGTCGATCTGCGCATTGCGCGCATCGTCGAGGCCAGCCATGTCGAAGGCGCCGACAAACTCGTTCGCCTCGTTCTCGATATCGGCGCGCTCGGTACACGGCAGGTTTTCGCCGGCATCAAGGCCGCTTACGAGCCATCGGCGCTGGTCGGGCGAATGACGGTGATGGTTGCCAATCTGGCGCCACGCAAGATGAAGTTCGGCCTCTCCGAAGGTATGGTTCTCGCGGCGTCCGATGCGGATGGCCAGACCCCCGGCATTTTCCTGCTTTCGCCCGACGCCGGTGCGCAAGCCGGCATGCGCGTCAAGTAGGCCAGGATGTACGGCCGCAACCGTCCGCGCGTCACTCTGCGCGTGCTGTTCTTCGCACTGCTCGACGCTGCCGGGATAGTCGTTCTAGCGAGCGGCGCAATGTGGCTGGTCAGAGGCCAGACGCTGTTCATCCCCGACTTCCCGACCAGTACGCCGGCTGCGCTGCTGACCGTCGTCGCTGGCGTCGCCCTGATGCTCTGGGCTACCGCGCAGATCCTCCGTGAGCTGATCAAACATCCGGACGGGGACGGCGCTGACACGTCTTGATGTCTCGGCTGGCGAACATCCGCAGTAAGGGCATCGAGATGCAGCAGTTTTCGGCCTTGAATGGTCGCCTGAGCACGCGATGAGATTGTCGTCCGAATGACCCAGCCAAGTCAGAAAACTCCCACCAAGTATCGTCCTGATATCGATGGCTTACGGGCCATCGCCATCATTGCCGTGGTTTTCTATCACGCAGGTTTCCCCGGCTTTCCCGGCGGCTTCGTTGGCGTTGACGTCTTTTTCGTCATTTCCGGCTTTCTGATCACTGCCCTGCTGTTCAACGAGGCCGCCGCTACCGGCCGCCTCGGCTTGAGCGCCTTCTATGCGCGGCGCGTCCGCCGTTTGCTGCCCGCTGCTCTGATTGTGGTCGCGGTGAGCTTGCTGCTTGGCGCCTTCGTAATGCCTCCAGCATCGGATGAGCAGCGTTCCCTGGCTCGTTCGGCAATGGCTGTGGCTTTTTTCGCGTCAAATTTCTTTTTCTTCACCACGACGGGGGGCTATTTTGACGCGCCGTCGTTCAGCATGCCCTTGCTGCATACGTGGTCGCTGGCAGTAGAGGAACAGTATTACCTGATCTGGCCTCTCCTGATGCTGCTGCTTCTCCGCTTTTTCCGAGGAACGGCCGCCGAATCCACGCTGCGAGTACGTGTGCTTTGGGCCCTGGGGCTGATGTCTCTGATATCGCTTGCCGTGTCCATCGGGATGACGCCAGAGCACCCGAGTTTTTCCTTTTACCTCCTGCCGGCCAGAGTTTGGGAGTTTGCCATCGGTGGTATCGTCGGACTGGCGGCGAGTGCCTTCTATGCGCGTCTGAGGTCGTGGGGGGAAGGGCTCGCAGTGCTCGGCCTGGCGCTGATTGTGTACTCCGTCGTGATGTTCAACGACGGGACGCCTTTTCCGGGGGCGGCGGCCATTGTTCCAGTCGGCGGTACGGCTATGCTGATTTTCGGCATGACCGCGAATGAACATGGCATCGTGCGACGTTTGTTGGCTTCTCGGCCATTGGTGTTCATTGGCTTGTTGTCGTACTCGTGGTATCTGTGGCACTGGCCGTTATTGTCTTTTTATAGAACCTACAGCCTGGGTGCCAAGAGTCTGGCAGCAAATAGCTTGGCGATAGCCGGCGCTCTGGTGCTGGCCTGGCTTACCTATGTCTGGATCGAACGTCCGGCCCGGATGTATCGGAAAGGGCCTTTTCGCAGCATCCGCGCGACCTTGTTTACTGGCGGCGCCATTTGCCTGCTGACGCTCTCGCTGTCTGCCGGATTATGGGCGTGGCGTCATTATCAGCAGTCAGCAGAAGCGTATCGGTGGATCACAACCGCGCGCGCCGATCGTCCTTTTTTCGTGGAAGTGTGCGCACAGCCTGAGCGTCCGCTGGTCGCCGATCTGCCGCTGGAAGAGTGCACTTACGGCCCGGACAAGCAGCACCCCAAACTACTGCTGTGGGGAGATTCGCACGCGCATCACCTGTTGCCGATGCTGACCGAGGCGTTCCCGAATGTTGCCGTGTATGAACTCACGATGCCCAGGTGTGTGCCACTGGTCGGTCCAGAATCCGAGAAATTGACTCAGTCCAAGTCCTGCAATGAGTTCAATCAGCGCGCACTTCAGGAGATTCTGGCATTGCGGGAAATCGGGCTTGAAGGCGTGGTTATTTCTGCGCGATGGCCAATCCACTTTGGTCATCGGAGTTTCGCCACTATCGATCAGCAGAACGGCGCCCAGGAGCTCAATTCGGAAAAAATTGCGCAGCTACGCGCCGAAATGCAGACCAGTCTGGAGACGACTCTCAGTACCCTTGAGAGTATCGGCCTGCGCGTCCTGGTCATCGCGCCGACTCCACAGCTAGTCTATTCCGCGCCGCAATGCCTGGCTTTGAGAGGAGAAGCGGACTGCCATGCACCGCGTGCCCTCAACGACGAACTGTTGGACGAGACGAGGGAGGCCTTGGCCGAGGTCATAGCTCAGCATCGTGACGTACGCTTGATCCAACTGATGGATTTCTTCTGTGATGCACAGACCTGTTATGCCTCGCGCGATGGAAAAGTCCTCTACCATGATGCCGACCACCTTACTAAAGCGGCGGCCAAAGATCTCGGACGCCATCTGGCCGCCGATCTCGCCTGGGTACTAGATGAGCCAGCCGCGCCAGCGGCCAGTGCCGATCGTGGTGGTCAGTCGGCAAGCAGCGACTGAGCGCGCCGCTCCCTCTGGAGTAAACCATGCCTAGCTCTTCGCGCAGCGCCGATTTTCGTCGTGGCGTCTTCGACATCCTCCCGGTACTCGCCGCGGCGCTACCGATCGGCCTGTTGTGGGGAACCCTGGCGGCTGGCAAAGGTTTTACGCCTTTCGAGGCCTGGCTGACCAGTGCCACCGTTTTTGCCGGTGCCGCGCAGTTTGTCGCGGTTGATATGTGGCGCGATCCGGTGCCGCTGCTGCTGATCGTGGTCACCACGTTTATCGTCAATGTCCGGCATCTGCTGATGGGCGCTTCGCTGCAGCGGCACCTCGGCAATTTTTCCGGCCCCGGTGGCCTCGTTGCGATGTTCCTAATGACAGACGAAAGCTGGGCCTTCGCCGAGCGCAAGGTGCTGGTCGAGCCGCTGCGGCCGGCTTACTACTTTGGTGTCGCCGTGCCGATGTGGCCGGTATGGACTTCCTCCTCGCTGGCCGGCGCCATCGCCGGGCGCTCGCTCGGTGACCCGGCGGTCTATGGCTTCGATTTCGCCTTCTCGGCGCTGTTCATCGCCATTCTCGCCGGTTTCTGGAAAGGCCCGCGCACCGGCGCAGTTCTCGCCACGAGTGCGCTCGCCGCGGCAATTGCCAAGCTGACGATCCCGGGGGCCTGGTACATCGTCATCGGTGGCGTGGCAGGGGTCATCATCGCCGCGCTCTTGCACAGCGAGAAAGACAATGGGCAAGGCGGGCAAGAGGCTGACGACAAAGCCGCTGACGACGTGGGCAGCGCATGAGCGATGATCTGCTCACCGTTGCGACCATCGTCGCCATGGCGGCCGCCACTTACCTTACCCGCATCGGCGGCCTCTATCTGATGCGCGGTGTCCGCGTCAAAGGGCGGCTCAAGGCAGCTCTCGACGCGCTGCCGCCGGCGGTGTTGATGGCCGTCATTGCGCCAACCGTGCTCGCCACCGGTCCAGCCGAAACCATCGCCGCGGCGATTACCGCTGCCGCGGCCATTCTACGGCTGCCGATGATCGCGGTCGTGGCCATCGGCGTCGTGGCGGTGGTCGCGCTCAGAGCTTTTTTCTGAGGTGACATTCCCACTGGCCTGACTCGATTGAGCTTCTCGTGGTCGGTATGGTCGGTATGGTCGGTAATCCGCTTGCATTCGCCGTAGATGTGCGCTGCCTGCCAGTTCCATGTCCGAACTTCGCGCGCCTCGTAGCAAGGACGACGAGACATCGCCGAGCGGTCCCTACAAGCCTGCCAGCGCTGCCACCCAGGCCTCGGCCGTCGGCCGCAGTAGTTCCAGTATCGGCATTGGATACACGCCGACGGCCAGAATCAGCAGCGCGGGCAGCAGCAGAACGGCTTTTTCGCGCGGCAACAAATCTTCACCGGCGGCGATCTCGGCGTTGCGCAGCGGCCCGAGGAAGGCGCGCCGGAAGGGCGCCAGGAAGGCGGCGGCAGCGAGCACCGTGCCGAAGAGCGCCGCCAGGCCAGCGCCGGTATGGCTGTGCAGGGCGGCGACAATGATCAGCAGTTCGCCGGGAAAGCCGCTGGTTCCCGGCAGACCGATTCCGGCCAGGCCGAAGAGCAGGAAGAAGCCCGCTAGCAAGGGCATGCTGCGCATCACGCCGCCCAGCTGCGCGATGTCGGTCGAGCCGCTGCGGCGTTGCAGGAAGGCGAGCACGAGAAAGCCGCCACCGGCGGCGACGCTGAAGTTGAGCAGTTGCAGCAGCGCGCCCTGCAGCGCCGATGCCGAGAAGCTTGCCAGAGCGAGCACCACCAGACCGACGTGCGACAGGCTCGTATAGGCCAGCGTGCCGCGCAGATTGCTGTGCGCCATCGCCGCCACCCCGCCGTAAAGGATGGCCAGGGTGCCGCAGCCGGCGAGCAGCCAGTGCAGATCGCGGGCGGCGATCGGTGCCAGTGGAATGGCCAGGCGGATCAGGCCGTAGGCGCCGAGCTTGAGGCCGACAATCAGCGCAGTGACCGCGGCCGGTGCACCAATGGCCAGCGACGGCAGCCAGGTGTGCAGGGGTACCAATGGCACTTTGGCGGCAAAGCCGACGAGCAGCAGCAGGAAGACCACGTATTGCGTGGCGACGGGCAAGGGCGTCGCGAGCAGCGTGGGCAGGTCGAAGGCCACCGTCCCCGTGCTCTCGGCATGCCCGAAGGCCATGGCCAGCAAGCCAAAAAGCAGTGGTACGCCGCTAGCCAGCATGACCAGGAAGTAGCGCACGGCGGCTGTTTGCCGGGCGGCGCCGACGCCCCACAGACTGACCAGGAAATACAGCGGCAGCAGCGTGAACTCCCAGCAGAAAAAGAACAGAATCGTGTCCAGTGCGCAGAAGACACCGAGCGTCGCTGCTTCCAGCAAAAGCAGCAAGGCGAAGTACAGGCCGGGCGAAAGTGGCGCAGCCGCGGCGCGAATCCGCCAGCCGGCGATCACGGCGCCGCAGAACAGCAAGGCCGTCGCCGGCAGGAAGAGCAGCGAAATGCCATCGACGCCAAGCAGATAGGAAATGTTCAGCCCGACCATCCAGTTTGCCGCATCGATCAACTGGAAGTCGCTTTGCTCGCTGTCGAAGACGGCGACGATCAGCAGCGACAGCAAGAAAGTCAGCAGCGTCGTGCCCAGCGCGATCCACTGCGCCCACGGCGCACGCCGCAGTAGCGCCGTCGTCAGTGCGCCGCCGATCGGCAGCGCCAGAAGCATGCTCAAGAGAGGGAGGGAGGCCAGCTCAATCATGGGTGAAATAAGCCGCGAGCGCCTGGGTCGCGCTGTCGGTCAGGTGCAGCCAGGGTTCCGGGTAAAAGCCCGCGACCAGCAGCACCAGCAGTGCGGCGCCGCCGACCGCGTACTCCATGGGACTGGTACGGGCGATGCGGCGCGCCGGCAGGTCCTTCGGCCGCGGCGCCAGAAAGGCGCGTTGAAAAGCCCACAGCAGGAAACCGGCGGCGGCGACGTTGCCGAGTGCGGTGGCGATGGTCGGCAGCGCGCCGAAAGCCTGGATCGAAGCTTCCAGGACCAGGTGCACGGCATCGAAACCCGGCGTTCCCGGCATGCCGAGCAGCGCCAGGCCGCCGACCAGGAAGGCGATGGCGATGAAGGGGGCGCGATCGAAGAGGCCGCCGAGGCGGTCGAGATTGGTGGTCCCGGCGCGGCGGTAAACGTAGCCGATCATCAACAGCATGACCGTGATCGCCAGGCCGAAGTTGACCGCCAGCAGCAAGGCGCCCTGTACGCCGGCCGGGTGCAACGTGAATAGACCGATGACGATCAGGCTGGTGTGGCTGACGACGGCGAAGGCCATCAGTCGGCGCAGGTTCGCCTGCCGGAAAGCGAGCACGGCGGCGTAGAAAACGCCGACCATGGCGAAGGCGACGACGTAGGGCTGCCAGATGACGACCGCTTCAGCCGTCAGGGGCAGCAGGAAGCGCGCCATGCCGTAGATGCCGACTTTGACGCCGAGCAGGAGCACCGGGCCGACGGCGATCAGTCCATAGCCGGCCGAATTGGGCAGCCAGCCGTGCAGGGGAAAAAGCGGTGTGCGGATGGCCAGCCCGTAAAACAGCAGATAGAAGGCCGCCGACTGGTATTTGCTGATCTGTGGCGTTGCCAGCAGGTCGAAGAGATCGAAGCTCCAGCGCTCGCCGAGGGGGTTGGCGTCGGCATGGCTCCAGACGAGGACCACGGCACCGGCGATGAAGAGGCAGCAGCCGAAGAACTGATATTGCAGGAAGCGCGACAGTGCCAGCTTCTCTTCGCTGGCCGAAGCCCAGCGCCAGAGCAGATAGCCGATCAACGCCAGCTGCAGCGCCGACGCGGCGGCAAACCAGAGCAGGTTCATGGTCGTCAGCATGCTCATCAGAGAGGCCTCGATGAGCAGCAGCACGCCGAGCAGGTGTACCGGGGTGACCTGTTGGCGCGCCATGCCGTAGAAGGCGAGCAGCACGCCAAGCAGCGCCGTGAGCAGGATGAAAAGCACGCTGATGCCGTCGGCGGCGGCATGATAGGCGAGCAGGTCGAGCCGTTCGGCGAACTGCATGACGCTGCTTGAGACGTCGATGCGCCGATAGAGGTCGAGCGCCAGGAACAATTCAGCGACCGCAAACAGGCGGCCGACGGCGACCGCCAGGCGAGCCTTGCGCAGGAGCAACAGCGCCACGGCGCCGAGCAGCGGCAGCAACTGCAGCATCGCCAGCAGCGGGTAGCCGGCCAGCGCCGCCCAGTGCACCTCATTCATAGAATCACCACTATCGTCGCCATCACCATCAGCATCAGGTAGCGCGGTTGTTCGAGCAGCAACTCGATGGCATCCGCGTAGCGGCCGATACGGCGCAGTGGTTTCATCATCGAATCGTTGCCGCGCAGCAGCAGACGGTTCTCGATGCGCTGCAGCCATTCGGCAAAGGCGAACAAGGCGCGACCGGCGAAGCCGTGGCCGCCAATCAGTTCGTCCGTAGCCGTGGCATGGTTTGTGGCGACTTCGTGATCGGCGCGTGGCGTGCCCAGCAGGGGATCGATGACCTGTTCGTCGAGGCTGCGCACGTCCCGGCCCAGCGCCAGCGTCGGGCGGCTCAGCAGGCTGTTCGCCAGTGCCTCGATCCAGAAGCGCTGCAGCGCCGCGCTATACAGCCAACTCTGCCGGCCCAGCCACTTCGGCACCGGGCGCGCCGGACGGCGGACCAGGTGCATGTAGGACGGCGCGAGCAGAAACTGGTAGGCCCGCCAGGCGGCGTGCAGGCCGGAGTAGCTGGCGGCCAGCCAGAACAGGCCGAAGCCGCAGAGCGCGAACATCAGACCGACCTGGGTCACCGTCGAGAAGATCAGCGCCGACTTGACGTCGCTCTGCACCAGGGCGCAGAGCCCGCCGTACAAGGCCGTGGCCAGACCGACGACGAGCAGCAGCGCCATCACGTCGGGCACCTGCAGCAGCAGTCCCTGCAGACGACAGAGCAGGAAAACACCGGCGTGCACCATCAGCGAGCCGTAGAACACCGCCGACGACGGTGTCGGCCCTTCGAGCGCACGGGCGATCCACGGCGTGAACGGCAGCTGCGCCGACTTGACCACCGCCGCGAGCACGAAGCCGGCGGCCAGCAGGCGTGCGCTGACCACGCTCAGCGTTCCGTCGCCGCTCAGCGCGGCCCATTCGACGCTGCCCACCGACCATACCGCGAGGCCGATAGCGAGCAGGAAGCCGGCGTCGCCGATGCGGTTGACGACGAAGACGAAGAGCGCGTTGGCAGTCGCCACGGGTCGCTCCCAGGCGTAGGCGATGAGCAGCCAGGAGCTGATCCCCGCTAGTTCCCAACCGACGAAAGCCAGCACCGCGTTGCCGGCCAGGACGATCAGCAGCATGCCGGCGAGAAACAGGCACATGCCGAGGAAGAAGCGCGGGAAGGCGCGCTCGCGGTGCAGATAGGTGGCGGAGAAACGCAACGCGATCCAGGCGATCAGCGCCACCAGCGTGGCCATCGGCAGGCTATAGGCGTCGAGGGCAAATGACAGGCCAACCTGCGTCAGGCCGATCGCCAGCCATTCGCCGCTGCGCAGGGTCTCCGGCCCGCCGTCGAGCAGTGCCGCCAGGTCGAAAAGCAGCAGCAGGAGCAGGGCGCCGAGCGCCGCGCCGCTGGCCAGCCCGGCGGTCAGCGGCTCGTGGCGGTCACCGTGCTGTCGGCAGAAAAGCATGCGCAGCCCGATCGCCGCCGCAGCGAGGAGTGGCAATAGCGGTACCAGCCACACCAGACGCATGCTTTCGCCGAGTGTACTCATGCTGCTGCTACCCGTGGCTGGCGCAGCAGAGCGGGCGCTAGCGCTTCGCGTCGACCGGCGAAGCAGTCGAGCGAACGTTCGACTTCGGCGATGTTCGCCGTCGCTTCCATCGACGGGTCGGCGTGCCATGGCTGCCAGCCGCTGGCCGGATCGAAGAGGTGAATGGCCCCGCTTTGCGGGTCCTTGGCGGCCAGCACGACCCAGCCGTTGCCGACCAGTTCCTGCATCGGCGGCTGCCGCTGGTAGATGGCGGTGAGCAGTTCCGTCGTCTGCTCGACGACGACCAGCAGGCGCATCGGTTCGTGGATCTCGATCATTTGCAGCGGCAGGCCGGTGCGCAGGTCCGAACTGGCACCCTGCATGACGCCGAACAAGCCCGCCAGGTTGTGCATCACCTTGTTGCCGCAGCCGAAGCCTTCGTTATCGACCGTCGAGAAGTAGTACTCGAGGTTGATGCCGGCGCCAACCGGGCCGGCGGCAAGCAGGGTCGCTTCGAGGATGCTGCCTTCGAGGTCGGGCAGCGGATCGTAGGAAATCAGAAACACGCGGCGATCGAAAAAAGCGCGCCGGCTCATCGTCCGGCGACCGATGAAGGCGCTGGCAATGGTGGCATGGCCGAGTTCGGGTCGGGCCTGCGCGATATCCTGGCAGCGCTCGGCGAGATGCTGTCGTGCCCGAGCGGGCGAGGGAGAGCGCGGCGCCGAGGCCAAGCGGCGGCAGCGCTCGACGGCGTGCAGGCTGGTGGCCTGCGCACAGTCCCGGCGCATGGCCGCGAAAGCGTCCTGGTGGCTGGCCGGCAGATGTTCGAGGTCGTACCAGAGGTAGCTCTCGTCGCAGGTATTGTGTTCGGCAGCGACGAAGACCGTCGTCGCGGGAATCTGCAGGCCTTGTTCGGCAAGCCGGGCGCGAATCGTCGGGCGGTTGGCCAGGGCCGCAAAAACGCGCGCATTCGGGCCGCCGTGCCGGCCGGAGCAGGCGCCGCAATCGTAGGCCGCCAGATGCGGGTTGTTACGACTGTCCGAACCGTGGCCGACGATCAACACCAGTGGCGCGAAGTCCCCGGTCAGACCGATGCTGCGCAGGAAGCCGCCGACGCGCGCGACCTGTTCTTCCTCGCTGAAGCCCGGGCGAGGCTCTTCGGCAGTGGCAATGCGACGGGCGTCGCTGCCTTCGGCAGTCAGTTGTAGCGTCGCCGCCAGAGGCTGGTCGAAGGTGTCGCGCTGGCGCGCGAGCGCCGCACCGAAGCGCGCCGGCGCGAGGGTTCTGGCGAGCAGGGCCAGCAAGGCGACGGGGCCAGCGGCGGCGGTCAGCAGCGCTGCCTGCAGCCAGCCGCGCCGGCTGCCCTGATGCAGGCGCTCGCGCCAGGCGAGGCGCAGCTTCCGGCGCCGCTGATGCGCTTGCTGTGCCGCCTCGCGGCCGCTCGGCACTTCTTCGCGAATGGCATTCGTCGGTCGTACGACGATCGGGCACAAGGCGCTTGGCGCCTCATCGTCGAGGCCTTGCCAGAGCATTGGCACGCCAAAGAAACCGGCGGCGCCGAAAGTCTCGAAAGCCGGATTGACTTCTTCCAGGTGGCGGCGCGAACCTTCCTCGCGATCATCCATGCAGAACACGAACTGCGCTTCGGCTTTGCCGGCCAACGCCGCGGCGCGGCCGTGATTGGCAGCCAGCGCAGCGAAAATCTGCTGCCGATAATGGTGTTCGTAGGCCAGCAGCCAGACCTGCCCACGCTGGTCGCGGCTCAGCGAAGCGGCACAGTCGAGCAGGGCCTGGGCGTCGGCCGAAGCGATCTCGCGCAGTTGCCGCCCGCCCAGGCCCAGTCGTTGCGCGAGAACGAAAAGCGGCCAGGCCGCCAGCGTCGTTTGCTCGTCCTCGAGAAGCTCGCCGTCTCGCGGCTGCACAAAACGGGAAGAGGAAAGCGAGGAAAGTGAGGAGAGTGAGGAAAGGCGGCTCGCAAATTCCCGCCAGTTGGCTGGCGCCTCGCTCGCCGGCGACGCCAGACAGGGGGTCACCACTGCAAGCAGGTCTTCGCTCAGTTCTTGCTTGCCGAACGCGTGTCGTACCTGCAACTCGGCGGCGTTGGCGGCGAAATAGTCCCCCAGCGTCGCCAGGCTGAGCGGCAAATCCCAGATGCGGCGAATCAATTGCTCGCCGTAAAGCCGTTCGAGTACCAGCCGAACGGCCAGGAAATCGGCCAGCGCGACCGGCGGCTCGCCGGCGCGCGGATGCGCTTCGCGCCAGCAGCACATACCGGCCCAGCCGGGCAGTTCGAGCACCAGCCGTTGCAGATAGGCGTCCCAGCTCGCGTCCTGAATACCAAGTTCCAGTAGCTCGCCAATGATCGTCAGCAGCGGGTCGTCCGGCAGTTGCGCAATTTCTTGCCGTGCGCCGACGAATTCGTCAAGTTCCCAGGTCCAGTCGCTGGCAGCACTCTGCCGCCACGCGGCATAGAAGCCCTGGCTCCGCGCCGCGTTTCGCCACGCGGAAAGGCCCTGATCCAGGTGCGCGCCGAGATGGCGAATCAGGCTGGCGTGCAGCGTGTCGCGGAGATCTTCGCCGCTCAGGTGGGCGAGCAGGGTGGCCAGGGTCCAGCGCTCGCCGAGGCCTGTGCTCAGTTCCTGCCACAGTGCGCTGGCGGCTTCCGGAGCGGGCTGACCACTCGGCGCTCCCGGCCATTGCGGCCACTCGTCAGCGGTTGCGCTGGCCAGCCTTGGCCTTGCGATGGGCCCTGTCTGCAGAGCACAGGCGGCGGCCCAGAGATCGCTCACCGCCGCCGCTTCGTCGAATCCTTCAGCCTTGGCGGCTGCCAACAGCACTTGCCGCGTCGCTGCATCCAGATCGCTTTGCCAGCGTGCGAAAGCCGCGTGTTCCTCGGCGTGCCAGCGAATCTGCGCCGCTGACAGTTTGCTCGGCGCATGGCGCAGCGTCGCCTGCAGGATTTCCCCACGGCACAGTTCGCGGCTCCCGACGGCGAGCAGCTTCTTGTTGCTACGCGCTGCCGGCAATTGCCGCAGAGCGGCGTCGAGGTCGCTGACCGTTACTCGCCCCTGCCGGTAGAGATCGCGACAGCGGTCTTCGTCAAGCCAGGTCTTGGCGCCGGTCAGTCGCGAAGCTTCGCTGCAAGCTTCGGCAAAGGGCAGATGCTGAAAAGCGTGCAGGGTGTTGTGATGGACGAAGTCACGCAAGGGCGCCTGTGCCGGCAGGACGTGTTCGAGCTGGGTCAGACAGCGTCTGATCCGCGCCCGGGCGTCGGTCGACGTCGCGTTTGCGCTGGCCGCTTGCGGCGCTAGGAGGGGAGTATTCATCCGCTGCGCACTCAGCCTCCGAACTGCTGCGCCAAGCGGGCGACCGAAGAGGACATCAAGCCGAGCAGCGGCGCCGGGTAGAACCCGATGACGACGATGGCGGCGCTCAACACGCTGGCGGTCACCGTCTCGCTGCGGGTGAGGTCGGCGAAAGTCGCGACGCCGGCGGCTGCCCCGGCGAAAGGCCGCTCAGGGCCGGTCGACAGCCGGCGAATGGCACGCAGGGCGTAGGCTGCCGAGATCAATACGCCAAGCGACAGCACCGCCAGCCAGCCGCCCCAGCGACCGTAGGCGCCGATCAGTACCTGCAGCTCGGCGATGAAGCCGGCACTCCCCGGCAGGCCGACCGATGCCAGCAGGGTGAGCGTGATGAACACCGCAAAGCGTGGCGCGGTCCGGTTCAGCGAACCGTAGGCCGCGAGCTCGCGCTGATGGGTGCGCTCGTAAAGCAGGCCGATGAGCATGAACAGCAGACCCGCCGCCAGTCCGTGCGCCACCATCTGCGTCACCGCGCCGTTCAGCCCGGCTTCGTTGAGGGCGGCGATACCGAGCAGAACGACGCCCATGTGCGAGATCGAGGAGTAGGCAATCATCGCTTTCAGATCGGTCTGCCGCCAGGCGAGGACCGCACCATAGATCAGGCTGAGCAGCGCCAGGAGCGCCAGCCAGTCCTGCAGCGCCTGCGCCGCTCCCGGGAGCGTCCATACCGCGCGGATCAGGCCGTAGGCGCCCATTTTGAGCAGGATTCCGGAGAGCAGGACCGAGATCGGACTCGGTGCCTCGACGTGCGCCAGCGGCAACCAGCCGTGCAGCGGAACGATCGGCATCTTGACGCCGAAGCCAAGCAGGAGCCCGAGAAAGACCAGAATTTGCGTTTTCTGCGGCAATTGCGCGCTGCCGGCGGCCATGTCGTCCATCGCGAAACTGTGCCCGGGGGCGACGTCGTAGAGCAGCAGCAGCGCGATCAGCATGAACACCGAGCCGCCGAGCGTGTACAGGACGAAGTTGAGGGCCGCGCGGTGACGATTGGCTCCCCCGAGACGGTCGATGAGGAAAAACAGGGGGATCAGCGTCAGTTCCCAGAAGACATAGAACAGCGACCAGTCGCGCGCGGCAAAGACGACCAGCATCGAGGTCTCGAGGCCCAGGATCAGCGAGAAGTAGAGCTTGGCGCCGTTGCGCACGGCGGTCGAGGTGAAAATCGCGACGAAACACAGGACCGTTGCCAGCAGCAGCATCGGCAGCGAAATCCCGTCGACACCGAGCGCCAGGTTCGAGCCAACGCGCGGGTTCCAGGGGCGGGTCTCGAAGATCTGGATGTCGCCGATTGTCGGGTCGAAGTCGAGTAGCAACAGGCAGGCGCAAAGCACCGTCGCAGCGGCCACGCTGCTCGCGACATGGCGCAGGAGGTCGACTCTGCGACTCGGCAACAGCAACAACAGACCCGCCCCGAGGAGTGGCAGCAGCAACAGCACTTTCAGCATGGACACGTGGCGGCGCCTTATGGCGCGGCAGCTCCCCCCCGGAATTGTTTTTCTCGCGGGGAGTGATTATGCCATCATCGACGAGGGTTTTCGCCTCGTGAGTTGTCCTTCAAGCTGCGGCAGCGAACACCAGCGAGGCGATCAGCCGAAATCTTCGCCTCCGTGGCCGACGCCAAACGCTGTTCGAAGTCCCCCGCCACGGCGTCTACGGCCTTTACGCGATGCTTGGCACTTGCCGATGCAGGGCTGCTGCGTCTCTATCCTGGCGAACTCCTGCATCGTCGCACCGCGGTCAGTATCCCGCGCAGGATCTCGAGTGGCGGCGGCGGGCAGCCGGGCACCGCGAGATCGACCGGAATGACATTGGCCACACGCCCGCAGCTGGCGTAGCTGTCGCCGAAAATTCCGCCGTCACAACCACAATCGCCGACGGCAACGACCAGCTTGGGGGCAGGAGTCGCATCGTAGGTGCGGCGCAAGGCGAGCTCCATGTGCCGTGAAACGGGTCCGGTGACCAACAGCATGTCGGCGTGACGTGGGCTGGCGACGAACCTGATGCCGAGTCCTTCGATGTTGTAGTAGGGGTTGTTGAGGGCGTTGATTTCCAGTTCGCAGCCGTTGCAGGAACCGGCATCGACCTGGCGAATGCTCAGCGCCCGGCCGATAATGTCCAGGAGTGCGTGCTGAATATGCTCACTTTCCACGCGCAGGTCATTGCTGAACTCGGGTGGCGCTTCACTGCGGAGGCCGTTTTTCGCGATCTGTTTGACAATGCGCCACATCAGAGGTCGTGTCCCGAGTAGCTGAGGTTGAAGGACTTGTTGATCAGCGGAAAATCAGGAACGATGTTCCCCATGACCGCGTGTTCCAGTACCGGCCAGTTCTGCCAGGATGGGTCGTGGACGTGACAGCGGCGGATACAGTTGGCGCCCTGTGCGCCATCCCATTCGAGAGCGACGAAGATCTCGCCGCGCCAGCCTTCGACCCAGCCGGCGCCGAAGGCCCGCTTGCTCGGCAGCCGCAGTTCGCCGCGCGTCGGGCCGTCCGGAAGTCGGGCAAGCAGCACGCGAATAAGCCGCAGTGATTCCAGAACTTCGTCGAAACGCACGCTGACGCGAGCGGCAACGTCGCCCGTGCGCTGCGTCGCGATGTTTACTTGCAACTGCTCGTACGGCGCCCAGGCCTGATCGCAGCGCAGGTCCGCGGCCTGGCCGCTGGCGCGACCCGCGAGGCCGGTGAGCCCCAGTTGATTGGCGAGTTCCGGCGATACCTGACCGGTGGTGAGGAAACGGTCCTGCAGGCCGGCATGCTCGTCGTACACGCGATGCAACTCCCGCACTTCACGCTCGATCAGCTCGCACTGGCCGACCAGGCTGGCGGCAGTCGCCGGAGCGACATCGGTCGCCACACCACCCGGGACGATACAGTCCATCATCAGACGGTGACCAAAAACCTCATTCGAGAGGCGAAGCCAGTCTTCCCTGAGGCTTGAGAACTGGGCCAGCCCGAAGGCGAATGCCGCATCGTTGCCGAGTGCGCCGAGGTCGCCGAGGTGGTTGGCTACCCGCTCGCGTTCGAGCAGCAGCGCGCGCAGCCAGGTGGCGCGCCCGGCAAGCTGGCAGCCGGCCAGAGATTCCAGCGCCATGCAATAGGCCCAGGCGTAAGCGACAGTCGAATCACCCGAAATCCGCCCGGCCAGCCGATGCGCCTGGAGCGGGGAAAGCTCGGTAAAACGCTTTTCGACCCCTTTGTGTTTGTAGCCCAGACGTTGCTCCAGGCGCTCGACCTTCTCGCCGACGACGGAAAAACGGAAGTGCCCCGGCTCGATGATCCCCGCATGCACCGGTCCGACAGGGATCTCATGCACGCCGTCGCCTTCGACGCGAACAAAGGCATAGTCGGTCACTGCTCTCGGCGTGGCGGCAGCTGTCTGCGCAGTTTCCCGACGTAGCGGCAGGTAAGCCTCTGGCCAGGCACCGTGGTTCAGCCATGGTCGTCGATCGCTGGCGCCTTCGGCTACGACGCCGAGCAGATCGGCCGCCGCCCGCTGCATGCGGCCTGCGCAGGGAAACAGTGGCACCAGGTCGGGATAAATGCCAGCCCGCTCGGCGAGCGGCAAATCAAGCCACAGCAGACCTTCCCCAAGCGCATAGGCCGACGATATGGCCAGGCCGCCCGACGCCCCCTGCGTGCGATCGGACGCCCAGAGAGCAAGTAGCCGACCGCCGGTCTCGGAAATTGCCCGCGCAACTACCTGCCAGGTTTCGGCGCGCACTGTCGCGCGCCACATCGGCAGAGGTGCCGGCAGGCGTTCGCAATCGAGATTGAAGCCGGCGATTCGCATCGCCTCAACCGCCCATCATGGCGGCTGCCTGACGATACCATTCGTGCAGGTACGGCGGGATGTACAAGCCCAGCATCAGCCCCAGACCAAGGTGCGCGAACACCGGCAGCAGCGCGGGCGCGTGGCCCAGGGTCTTCTTGAGGGAGGTTTCGCCGAAGACCATCGGCTGGACGCGGCTGAAGACGGCGGCGAAAGCCACGCCGAGCGCCAGCAGCAGAAACGGTGTCGCCCAGGCGTGGTCGCGCATGGCCGTCGTGAGGATCAGGAACTCGCTGGCGAAAACGCCGAAAGGTGGCATGCCGAGAATGGCCAGCGAGCCGAGCATCATCCCCCAGGCAAGCCGCGGACTGACCTTGATGAGACCGCGGATGTCCGCCATGTTCTGCGTTCCGGCCTTCTGTGTGGCATGCCCAACGGCAAAGAAAATCGCCGACTTGATCAGTGAATGCACCGTCATGTGCAGCAAGCCGGCGTAGTTGGCAATCGCGCCGCCCATGCCGAAGGCGAAGGTGATCAGTCCCATGTGCTCGATCGAAGAGTAGGCAAACATGCGCTTGACGTCCTTCTGTCGTGACAGGAAGAACGCCGCCACCACCACCGACAGAAGCCCGAAGCCCATCATTAGCTGTCCGGCGAGGGCGTTTCCCAGCGCCCCGTCGGTGAGCACCTTGCAGCGCAGGAGGGCATAGACCGCGACGTTCAGCAGCAGGCCCGAGAGCACGGCGGAAACCGGCGTCGGCCCTTCCGCGTGCGCATCCGGTAGCCAGTTATGCATGGGTACCAGTCCGACCTTGGTGCCGTAGCCGATGAACAGGAAAGCGAAAGCGAGGGTGATGATGGTCGGATCGAGCTGTGTCTTGACCGCGTCGAGATTGGTCCACAGCAGGGCGCCAACCTGGGTGCCGATCACCTTTTCAGCGGCCATGTAGAGGAGGACGGTGCCGAAAAGGGCCTGGGCGATACCGACGCCGCAGAGGATGAAGTATTTCCATGCCGCTTCGAGACTGGCTGCGGTCCGGTACACGCTGACCAGCAGCACCGTGGTCAGCGTCGCCGCTTCCATGGCCACCCACAGGATTCCCATGTTGTTGGTGGTCAGGGCCAGCAACATCGTGAAACTGAACAGCTGATACATGCTGTGATAGAGCCGCTGCCGCTGCGCTGTCATTTTGCCGTGGTCGTGCTCGATACGCATGTAAGGCCGCGAGAAGATGGCCGTGGTCAGTCCGACAAAGCTGGTCAGGGTAACCAGAAAGACGTTCAGCGGGTCAACGAAGAACTCCTGCTGCCAGGCGAACAGCGGCCCATCCGAGATGACCTCGACGGTCAGCAGGCAGGTAGCGATGAAAGTCGCGAGGCTGAACGCGACGTTGATTTCGCGCGCGCTGTCGCGCTGCCCGGTAAACGCCAGAACCAGACTGCCAAGCAGCGGAATGCCGAGAACATAGAACAGCGTTGCCAAGTCAGTCCTCCTTGAGCTTTTCGAGGTGGCTGATGTCGAGACTGTCGAATTGCTCGCGAATCTGGAACATGAAAACGCCAAGAATCAGAATGCCGACCAGTACGTCGAGAGCGATGCCGAGTTCAACGACCATCGGCATGCCGTAAGTGGCCGAAGTGGCGGCGAAGAAGAGGCCGTTTTCCATCGACAGGAAGCCGATCACCTGCGGCACGGCTTTCGCACGGGTAATCATCATCAGGAACGAAAGCAACACGCAGGCCAGCGCTATGCCAAGCGTGCCGCGGGCAATAGTTGCCGACAGCCTGGATATCGGCAGCGCCAGGTCGAAAGCGAAAATGACGAGCACGATGCCGATGATCATCGTCGTCGGTATGTTGATCAGCGTTTCGACGTCCCAGCGCACATTCAGGCGATTGATGACCCGATGTAGCAGCAAGGGGATCAGAATCACCTTGACGACCAGAGTGATGCCGGCCGACAGGTAGAGGTGCGGTTGGTCCGTCGCGTAGCCGACCACCAGCGTCGCCGCAACCAATGTTGCACCTTGCGCGGTGAACAGGTGGATCAGCGACAGAATCCGCCGCTGCGAGATCATCGCGAACGCCAGGATCAGCAGCGTTGATGCCAGCAGATTGATCAGTTGGGCGACGAAATCGCTCATCTCACGTACGCACCAGGATGTGCACCAGCATGCCGATGACTGCCAGCAGGAACGCGGTCGCGAGAAATTCCGGGACGCGAAAAATGCGCATCTTGGCGCTGAGCGTTTCGAGCAGCGCGAGCAGCACGCCGCCGATGGCCAGCTTCAGGATCAACGCCGGCATCGCCAGCAGCAGCGCCAGCGGCGCCTGTGCCGCGGCGACGCCCCACGGGAAGAACAGCGCCAGGCCGATGCACGAATAGGCAAAAAGCTTCAGACTCGCGGCCCACTCGAGCAGCGCCAGATGGCGACCCGAATACTCCAGGATCAAGGCCTCGTGAATCATCGTCAGCTCGAGGTGCGTTGCCGGGTTGTCGACCGGCACGCGGGCGTTTTCGGCCAGTGACACCATGGCGAAGGCGACGCCCGCGAAAGCCAGACTCGGATAGATGGCCAGATCGCGATGGGCGAGCGTCTCGACGATGGTGGTCAGCGAGGTCGACTTGGAGATCAGCGACGCCGAGAAGAGCACCATCAGCAGCGCCGGTTCGGCCAGAAAACCGATCAGCATTTCACGGCGAGCACCGAGCGTGCCGAAAGAGGTCCCGACATCCATCGCCGCGAGGGATATGAAGACTCTCGCCACGCCGAGCAGACCGACCAGGGCAATCGTGTCTGCTGCCGGCGACAGCGGCAGTTCGGTCGACAGCGTCGGGACGATCGCACAGGCCAGCGCCATGCACCCGAAAACGATATATGGAGCGCCGCGGAAAAGTGGGGACGCATGTTCGGCAAGCACCGATTCCTTGTTGAACAGCTTGTGCAGCATGTGGTACGGCTGCAGCAAGCCCGGCCCCGACTTGTTCTGTAGCCAGGCGCGGTTTTGATTGACCCAGCCACTGAGCAGGGGTGCCAGCAGCAGCGCCATGACGATCTCGAGAAACTGCGAGAAAACGCCGAGCCAGGTCATAACGTGACCACCAGCAGCACGGTGATCAAGGTCAAGAAGCTGTAGAGGAGATACACCGCGATCCGCCCCTGTTGCAAGAGACCGATCAGCTGTGCCAGACGCTCGACGGCGGCGGCCACCGGCAGGTAGATCCAGTGCCAGAAGGGGTCGGTGACGCTGACGCGATAGCGCGGCGCGGCATCGAAAGCGGACGGCAGCTCGCGCTCCCAGCGAAAGAAGGGTTCGAAGATCTGTCGAATCGGCTGTCCGAAGCCTTCGGCGGTATCCTGCATGCGCGCGTTTTGCCAGGGGAATCCGCAGTCCCAGGGCGGCGAGCGCCGCAGGCGGCCGTGATAGAAGAGACGCACCAGCAGGAAGGCAAGCGCGAAGCTCGCAGCGACGCCGAGCAGGAAAATTGCCGGTCCGTAACTCGCGCGCTCGATCGCCACGGGCGCCAGCAGCCAGCTGTTGGCGCCGACGGTTCTGGCGAGACCGGCGCCCACCAACAACTGCGTCACCGGATCGATGAGGGTGATGAACTGGACCGGAAACAGCCCGAGCGCCAGGCAGCCGGCGACCAGCCAACCCATGCCGACGCGCTCCCAAGGCCCGGCGTCGTGCGCTTGCGCCAGTTTCTCTTCGCGCGGCTGGCCGAGGAAAATGACGCCGAAAAACTTGACCATGGTATAGCCAGCGAGCGCCGCGACCAGTGCGATCAAGGCGGCGACCACGGGAATCAGCATATTGAGGAATGAACTCGGCAAATCCGGCGAGAAGAGGAAACTCTGCAGCAGCAGCCACTCCGAGACAAAGCCACCAAAGGGCGGCAGGCCGGCGCTGGCGAGAACACCGATCAGCATCGCCCAGGCCACCCAGGGCATATAACGGATCAGACCACCGAGCTTGCCGAGGTTGCGCTCAAGGGTGGCGTGCAGCACTGCTCCGGTGCCGATAAAGAGCAGCCCTTTGAAGAAGGCATGGCTGGCGACATGGTAGAGCACCGCAGTCAACGCCAGCGCCGCCATTACCGGCATGTTCTGGGTAGCGAACAACACGCCCAGGCCGATGCCGGTGAACAGCAAACCAATGTTCTCGATCGATGAATAGGCCAGCAGGCGTTTCATATCGATCTGCACGGCGGCGAAGACGACACCGAACAGGGCGGTCGCCAGGCCGACCGCCAGCAGCACCAGGCTCCACCACCATATCGGGGTACCCAGCAGATCAAAAATGACACGCAGCAAACCGTATATCGCGGTCTTCAACATGACCCCGCTCATCAGCGCAGAGACCGGCGACGGCGCAGCCGGGTGAGCCTCGGGAAGCCAGACATGCAGCGGTACGATGCCCGCCTTGGCGCCGAAACCGAACAAGGCCAGCAGGAAAGCGAGCGACGCACGGTCCGGCAGGATGGCCTGCGAGCGCATATTGGCGAAAGTGTAGTCGCCGGTATTCGCCTGCAGGATGCCGAAGCACAACAGGATGCCGATAGCGCCGACATGCGCGATAAGCAGGTAGAGGTAGCCGGCACGCTGAATCTCGACGATGCGGTGGTTGGCGGTGACCAGGAAGAACGACGACAGGGCCATCGTCTCCCACATCACCATGAAGGCGTAGGCATCGTCGGCGAGAACGACCAGCGCCATGCTGGCCAGAAAGACGTGGTATTCGAGCGCCAGCAAGCCGGGCGGCGTTCCTTCGCCGGTGCGGAAGTAGCCCGCCGCGAAGGCCGACACACCGGCCGAAACGCCACCGATGATCATCAGGAAGAATGCGGACAGGCTGTCGAGGCGAAGATGGAAGGGCAGACCTGGCAGGCCGATCGGCAACACGGCGACTTCCGGCGAGATGACCATCGCGCTCAGAGCGACGCCAAACAACAGCAGGCCGAATGCCCCGCCGACAGGAAACAGGACTCTCGCCACCAGGGCCAGGCGGTGCAAGGCGAACACGCCTGCCACTCCGATCAGCAGCCAGGCAGCAACGACCAGCAGGACCCAGTCCAGATGGCCCCAGGTGCTTGGATCAAGGAAGACGCCGCTGCTGATCATCGGCAATGGGCGGCCCGCAGTGCCGCGCAGACACGGCTTGCGCGTGCCCACGTCGTCGCGTGCGCGCCAGGGCCAGCGGCAATGGCTTCGCATGCCAGGGGAGACAGCACATCGCGACCGCTACGGATGGCGAACAACATGGCGTCCAGGTCTCCAGGAAACGCTTGAGAAACACGCGCAACGAGGGATTCGAAGACTTTTGAGGCGTCGGTAGGCGCTGCACGCATCAATTGCCCGGCTTTCTTCGGTGCGAATTGCGTAGTAATTATATTCGCTACTGATACAATTTCAATTGTAATTTAACGCACATACAAAGCGCTGATATGGAAAATCGTACGGCACGCCTGACCATTCTCGTCGACCCGCTCAAGAAGCAAATCTTCGAAGAGATCTGCGCGGCTCATGATCTGACGCCTTCCCAGGTGGTCAGGAAACTGATCCGTCAATACATTCTTGAAAACGCCGGCGACCGGGAACTTCCTGAGTGGCTGAAGGGACGGTCATCGTCCGACGGAAGCGTCTAGCCTGATGAGTGCGCCGTGCCAAGGCGCTGTTTTCCAGCGGGTGCGAATCCCGCCCGGCAACTTTCGCTCCGGCCGGTAGCAACTGGAGCAGTCGTGGAGGTAACGAAGCGGCTGAAGCCTCTGGTGTAGAGGGTTCTTTAAGGAACTTGGCGAACCTGCAGGCCGTAATTTGATAGAACACTGAGCAGGCCTCGGAAAATGCGATGCGGAAGCCGACCCGGCTCTGACACGGGAAAGGCCGTTGTCACGGACGAATGCGAGCGAAACGCAGTCTGTGGTTCCGCCGGGGTAGTGGTGACGGCATGTGTGGAAGAGGAAGGCAGACGCAACACGGGAAGCTCCATCACGTGGTCAAGCGCATGACCAACCGGACGCCCGCGAGGGACAGGCCGGGCGAGGTGGGGTGGCGGAGAGGCTCGTAGTACCGTTGAAGTCGGGTAACGCCGATGGAGGAAAGGAGCCTCAGTTCAAGACTAACGCAAGAAGCGGAAAGGGACAGGAGATTGGGCAACCTGCAAACTCCAATAAACGTTCAGAAACTGCAGATGGCGTTGCATGCCAAGGAAGAATACGGGTACCGGTTCTACCTCCTGTACGACAAGGTCCATCGACCAGGCGTACTCGACTATGCCTACCGAAACTGCAAAGCCAACCAGGGAGCAGCCGGGGCGGACGGTGTGCGTTTTGAAGACATCGAAGCGTATGGAGAAGAACGCTGGCTTGGGGAACTGGCGGAACGGCTGAAGAAGAAAGACTACCGACCGGAAGCGGTCAAGCGGGTCTGGATTCCCAAGCCGAACGGCAAACTGCGCCCCTTGGGGATACCTGAGCAGGGTCAGCATTCTCGATGGCAAACGGGCTGTTTTTGATCACGTACGTTGATGTGAAGGGGTGATTTGCCATCGTCAAACTTGACCAAATTTTTGTGCTTGAAATCAGTGAGCTACGATACGTCGCCAGGCACGACTTGTGCTTGTTGCATGGTGCGCGTGCGGCACACAACGAGCCATTCGGCATGGCGACAAAGCACCCGAAACGCAGGCAGGGTCAAGGCTGCGGGCGAAGCACGCACCCGAAGGGCTTGGCCTTGATGCTGCCGGAGTGGAGGGTAGCCTCGGTGCGATGCCGAAGGGTGAGTGGCAAGAACGCCACGAACAACCATCAAAAAGCGTGAAAATCGCGCCATCAAATCGGGTGACCACACTCAGTCAACGAAGACAGTGGATCCCTCCATTTGTTCTTCGGAAGCTTGGCGAAGACCAGCGATTTCATCATCGACAGCCTCTACGCGTGGTGGGAGAGTCAAGCGTCCGGGGAGTGTGCTCGCGTCACACACATCCAAATCAAGGCGGATAACGGACCGGAGAGCAATGGTCGGCGTACGCAATTTCTCAAGTGAATCGTCGAGTTTGCCGATCACATCGGCAAGTCCATCCGCCTCTTGTACTATCCGCCGTATCACAGCAAATACAATCCGGTGGAGCGTTGCTGGGGAATCTTGGAACAGCACTGGAACGGCGCCAAGCTCACCGACGCCCAAACGATGTTGGAGTGGGCCAAGAGCATGACCTGGAAAGGCGTTCATCCCGTCGTCGAACTGAGCCGCACGGTCTATGAAAAAACGAATCACCGTGGCCAAGCATGCCATGCAATCTGTCGAGTCTAGTCTCAGACAACCTGATCTCGGCGCCATGACGTTCGCACGATCGTCATCCTAAATCCTTAGAAGTTCATGAGCTTATCTTGCCAAACGAGGAGCAGTTCGGGTTGATGGCGGGGCGACGTGTCGGATATTGCGAAGATACCAATAATGGAGGATAGTACGCCTTTTTGCTCGGCGCCACGCTGAGCTTGCTGGAGATTCGGATGGCCCAACTCCTGTTGCCGATTTTTCCTGATGCTGTCACGCCGGTCAAGGAACTGCTGTCTGTCGGGAAGCAGGATGGACAAGTCGTGTATTTCCACGGGGTGCTGCCGGTGTTCAGTCATGCCGAGGACGATCTGGCGACGTTCCGGATGATTACGGCGCAGTTTATCGCGCAAGGTCATTTGCGCGTGGTGGACGTGTCACGCGCCTTCGGGGTGCCCGCGTTGAGTGTCAAGCGGGCGTTGAAGCGCTATCGGCAAGAGGGGCCGAAAGGTTTCTATGTTCCGCCGCGGCGTCGTGGTCCGGCGGTGCTGACGGCCGAGGTGTTGAAGCAGGCGCAGGCCCTGTTGGACGACGGACAGACGGTGCCCAGCGTGGCGGCAGAGCTGGGGATCAAAAGCGACACCCTGTCGAAAGCGGTGCGCGCCGGGCGGCTGCATGTTGCGGCGGCGAAAGGGACCTGCGCGCTCGTCGCGAGCACCAAAAGCGAGCGGAGCGCACTCGACAGCACCGCTCCGATGGGGGTTGGGGCCAGCAACGTGGAAGCCCGGGTGGCGGCGAGCGTGGGGGGGCTGAATGCGGTGCTCCCCCAGTTCCAGTTGGCCGTCGACGTGCCACGTGGCGGCGTGCTGTTTGCGCTGCCCGCCCTGCTGGCCGTTGGACTGCTCGAAGGAGCGGAGGGGCTTCCCCTGCCACCGGGCTACTATGGGATTGACAGTCTGTTGATGTTGATCGCTTTCATGGCCTTGGCGCGGCTGGAATCGGTCGAGTCCCTGCGCACTTGTGCGCCTGGCGAATGGGGCAAGCTGC